>ENA-UPAD01000294-UPAD01000294.1-bioreactor-metagenome-genome-assembly--contig:-NODE-294-length-74490-cov-59.935743_pt1 | contig 74490 bp, 77 predicted proteins | sample MGYA00238179_ERZ772710 | MGnify/ENA primary metagenome ERZ772710 (study PRJEB29004, sample SAMN07631245) | bioreactor metagenome | isolation source: Switchgrass digestor | place: USA: Dartmouth...
GAAAACTAACTTTTACATACAAGAAGTAGTTTACACAAACTTCTTGACACTATCAGTAAATTTGTTGGGGGGATTCAATATGTTAAGATCATTGATGCAAGTATATGTAAAAGGAAGCATTGAAGCAGTGAATCTTTATCAAAAAGCTTTTAACGCTGAAATTCTTTGCTTATATCCTGATGATCAAGGTGGATATATGCACTCCGAGTTAAATGTTCATGGTCAGGTATTAGCTGTGTCTGAGATTACAGAAAAGCCAATCGAAGGAAATAACATGCAGTTTTGCTTTCATTTTGGGGAGGGAGGCGAAATTCATGTCAAAAAAGCTTATGAGGTGTTGAAAGACGAAGCGACTATTCACGTTCCTATTGGACCATGTGATTATAGCCCATGTATGTTCTCTCTAGTTGATAAGTTCGGGGTATATTGGTGTCTTTTTGTTTAATTGATCACTATAAGTATGTAACACCAAGTTCCAATTTGCCTCATTGATTTTGAAAAAAACTTTACTATGTGTACTATTATGTGAGCAAAAAAATAAGAAATGGATGGAATTCCTTTCTTTTCAGTATTTGTAGGACAGGATCATGGTTCGAATCCCGTCTCACACTTAATATAAAAAGGACTCTTCAAAGAAGAGCCCTTTTTAGTTTTTGCTTCCTATTTAACAGGAGTTGTGCCAGCCATTTGTTGTTCTTGTTTTTCAATCATTTTTTTAACCATATATCCGCCTACAGAGCCAGCTTGAGCAGATGTTAAGTCACCATTATAGCCTTGTTTTAAAGGTACTCCAATTTCATTTGCAACTTCATATTTGAATTGGTCTAAAGCAGCTTTAGCTTGAGGAACTGCTTTTCTGCTTGGACTTTTAGCCATTTTTTTCACCTCCCTAGTAGTATTATGTCTCTTTTTGTAAAACAATATTAGATATTTTGTCAGGAAATTTATGTTATTGATTGAATCCCTTTTGTACCAACTATTACATATGAAAATCAGAATAAAGTTTGATATAATGAAATCACTACTATTGCTTTTATGGTCAAGGAGGACAGACAATAATGGATTCATCTCAAGCCAATCAATTCTGCAAGCACACATTTCTGCAAGTCTATCAAAGAAATATCGAAGAAAAACTTCAAAAAATCGATTTGTTTCTAAAAACTTCTCCAAAAAAACTAAATATCCACACCACCTCAGAGCTATTGAATATAAGTGAAGAAGAGATAAAAGATTTAATGCTCAAATATAATATCAGTAGTATTAATCCTGCTTCTTTTTTTATGATCATGGTTCAAGGCAGCAGTTACATATGTGGACTTTTAAGGAGAGAATTGCAAAGAGGCTCAAAAAACGTTTATACCGTTGAAGATATAGCCTATATTTACCAGCTTAATCCACAGAAAATAATGGATGCTATGGCAGAATCAAATATAAATGAAATAACCTCTGAAAATATCAAAACCTTATTTGAGTACATACCTGTTCAAATTTGGGAATAAAGAGGATAAAAAAGTGACTTACCTCAAAATCATGAAGGCAAGTCACTTTTTTTTAATTCTGCTTCTCATTATTTTCCCAATGGTGGCATGCAACATAATGCCCCGGTTTTACTTCCTGTAATGCAGGTCTTTCAGCCCTGCATTTTTCTGTTGCCATAGGACATCTGTCTACAAATTTACATCCTTTTGGAGGATTGATCGGGCTTGGAACATCCCCTTGTAAAACAATTCTCTCTCTTTTTCTTTGAATCTCCGGGTCTGGAATAGGAATAGCTGATAAAAGTGCTTTAGTGTATGGATGAATTGGATTTTCATATAATTCATCACTATCCGCTAACTCTACTATGGATCCTAAATACATTACCGCTACCCTGTCAGAAATATATCTTACCATGGACAGATCATGTGCAATAAAAAGATACGTCAGTCCCATCTTTTGCTGAAGCTCTTCCAAAAGGTTTACTACCTGAGCCTGAATAGATACATCCAATGCGGAAATCGGCTCATCACATACTATAAATTCAGGATTAACTGCCAGAGCTCTTGCAATCCCTATTCTTTGCCTTTGTCCTCCGCTAAATTCATGGGGAAATCGATTGGCGTGCTCTTTATTTAAACCTACTAATTCAAGGAGCTCATGAATCCGATCGATCCTATCCTGCCCTTTTAAGAGGTTATGAATATCAATACCTTCTCCTATAATATTAGAAACCAGCATTCTGGGATTTAAAGAAGCATAAGGATCCTGGAAAATCATTTGGGCACTCTTTGTAAAATCCTTTGCTGCTTTGCCTTTAAGCTTAGAAATATCTTGTCCTTTAAACTCTATGGTTCCTTCTGTGGCAGGATAAATATTAAGAAGAGTTCTTCCTGTCGTGGACTTACCGCATCCTGATTCTCCAACCAATCCAAGAGTTTCACCCTTATATATATCAAAAGAAATATCGTCCACTGCTTTAAGATAAACGCCTTTTTCTACTTCAAAATATTTCTTGAGATTTCTTACTTTAATAAGGACTTCCTTTTCTTTATTTTTCATTATTATTTTACACCTCCCTGGGCCGGAGACTTTTTAGCTATTTCAGTCGGATTCTCTACCTTCGGTGCCAGTTCATGATTCAGCCAGCATGCAGAGTATTGGTTCTCTCCTGTTTTAAACTGCGGAGGCATCTGTTTTCTGCAAATCTCCATTGCATGCTCGCATCGATCTGCAAAAGGGCATCCTTTCGGCGGTGCTAATAAATCCGGAGGTGTACCTTCGATAGAATCCAATTTTCCGTTTTCTTTTCTAAGATCCAGGCGTGGTACGGATTTTAACAATCCCCATGTATAAGGATGTTTGGAATGATAGAAGATTTCATCTGTTGTACCACTTTCTACAATCTTTCCTCCGTACATAACGATGATTCTTTGGGCTGAATGGGCTACAACTCCCAAATCATGGGTAATCAATATGATAGATGTGTTAATCTTTTTCTGCAGATCCCTCATTAAGTCCAATATTTGAGCTTGTATCGTTACGTCTAAAGCTGTAGTAGGCTCATCCGCAATCAAAATCTGAGGATTACATACCAGAGCAATAGCAATCATTGCCCTTTGTCTCATACCTCCTGAAAATTGATGAGGGTATTCATTAAATCTTTGTTCTGGATTAGGGATTTGCACCAACTTAAGCATTTCTAAGGCTTTTTCTTTTGCTGTCGCCCCATCTATCTTTTGGTGTCTTTTTAATCCTTCCATGATCTGTTTTCCCACAGTCATCGTCGGATTTAAAGAAGTCATAGGATCCTGAAAAATCATTCCTATCTGGCTACCTCTGATTTTTTGCATTTCTTTTTCACTGGTATTTAGAATATCTTTGCCGTTAAACAGAATTTGTCCACCTTTATATTTTACAGGAGGTTCAGGATTAAGTCGCATTAAGGATTTCGCTGTAACAGATTTTCCTGAACCGGACTCTCCTACAATCGCTAAAGTTTCTCCTTCATAAAGATCAAAAGAAATATCCCTTACCGCCTGAACTTCGCCGGCATAGGTATCGAACACAACTTCTAAGTTCTTAACCTCTAATATTTTTTTCATGAGACTCACCTCCTATTTTCTAAGTCTTGGATCAAGGGCATCCCTAAGTCCGTCCCCTAATAAATTAAAAGCAAACATAGTTAAACTGATCGCAATGGCTGGAACCAGCAATTGGTGCGGAAATTGTCTGAAAATCTTTGCCCCCTGGTTTGCCAAAGATCCCCAAGATGCATAAGGCACAGGCACTCCAAGACCGATAAAGCTTAAAAATGCTTCTGCAAAAATCATTTTAGGAATCATCATGGTCATATCCACAATAATAGGTCCCATGGTATTTGGAATAAGATGTTTTAAAATAATTCTTTTAGAATCGGCTCCCAAGGTTTTTGCAGCGATTACATATTCCGAATGCTTAAGCCTCATCACTTCTCCACGGACAATACGGGCTGTTCCCATCCATCCTGTTACAATTAATACGATACTGATCGGTTTAATTCCCGGATCCATTACTGTAAGCAGCAAAATGGTGTAAAGCATATCCGGTACCGTCATTAATATTTCAACAACACGCATAAGGAGATCATCGACTTTGCCCCCAATATATCCTGATACTCCCCCATAAATGATTCCAAAAATAGCTGTTATGAACACTGATATAAATGCAATAAAGAAGGAAATACGTCCGCCTTCCCATAATCGAGTAAACAAATCTCTTCCAAATTCGTCCGTCCCAAACCAATGGGTTTTATTAAACCATTTTTCTCCCTTAGTTTCTACAACTAAATTGGAACCTTTTTTATCAAATTTTATCCCTCTGAAATCAGGATCCTGTGCAAGCAATTTTTCACCTTCAGCATTGAGCTTGTCTACAATACTCGCCCATGTATCTGTATTCTCAACATCTATAACGAGTTGATATTCTTTTTTATCTCCCTGCCAGGATTCATCTGCCTGGTTTCCAATTTTAAAGCCTAATTTACCGGCAGATTTAAGCTGAACATTTTTAAACTTAACTTTACTTTTACGATAATTAGGCACATATTCTCCATATTTAAAAACATCATTGGATATAAGCGTAATACTTCTGGCGTTGCTCATAATAGGTGTTTGATTCTGCTCTGCCAGGTTTTGCTTATCATAGGTATGCCCGTATAAAGATTTTGAAATAATCGGTCCTACAATTGACATAATGATTAAAATTATTAAAACGTAAAATGAGACCATTGCCACTTTATTGTTTTTCAGCCTTCTGTATGCATCCTTCCAATAGGATAAACTCGGTCTTTTGATTTCTCCGGCAGCCTTTAAATTTTTGCCTACATGAGTAAAATCACTCTTATCTAATTTCATATCAGTCATCTATTTTCCTCCTTTCCCTGCGATTCTAAGTCTAGGATCTATAAAACCATAGACGATGTCTACTATTAAAATAGAAAGGATAATCAATGCGGCATAGAAAATAGTAATACCCATGATCATAGGATAATCCTGCTCCGTAATTGTAGAAACGAAATATTCACCCAATCCGGCTACAGCGAAAATCTTTTCAACAACGATTGATCCTGTAATAAGGGATGCAAATAACGGCCCTAATACAGTAATAACGGGCATAATGGCATTTCTTAGCACATGTTTCCATACCGTTTGATATTTTGAAAGCCCTTTGGATTTTGCCGTACTGATGTAATCCTGCCCAAGTACTTCAAGAGTAGTTGTACGCATTAATCTTGATATTGTAGCCAAAGAACTTAATGCCAGGGTAATAGACGGTAAAATAAGTGACCATTGAGTTTTATCTACAGTTACAGGGAACCATCCTAACTGAACGCCAAAAAAATAAGCCAATATAGGTCCTAAAATAATTGAGGGTATGGATACTCCGATGATTGCAATAATAATGGACAAATAATCCATTGCTTTTTGATGATTAAGCGCTGCAAGGACTCCCAAAAAGATACCAAGGACCACAGCAATAATCAAAGCTCTCCATCCCAACGCAAAAGATTTTGGGAAACTTTGTCTGATCATATCCGTTACAGAACGGCCTGGATATTTTATAGATGTTCCCAGGTCTCCTTTGGCAATATTTTTCATATAAATAATATATTGTTCGGAAAGGGGCTTATCTAAACCATATTTTACTCTTAATGCTTGTTTGACTTCCGGCTTTAATTTTGGATCAGTAAATGGATCATTAGGAAGTGCATGCATTAAAAAAAATGTCAGAGTTGCTATGACCCAGAGCGTTCCCAATGCCATCAAAAGCCGTTTTAAAATATACTTTAGCACTCTTATACCTCCTGCCTAAGCTTTCTTGATACTAAGAGAGGTATATGTATATGCACATATACCCCTCTCTCTATAGTGTTTTTAATAGCTTCTTAATTTATTGTTGCTTTTCTGCGTTTTTTGCATTCATGTCAATATCTGTCCAATAGAAATCTGTAGTTGCTCCTACTCCTCTGATTACAACACCAGTTACATAGTTTTTGAATGTGAAATGAACATTTCTGTAGTACATTGGTGCTATAACAGCATCTTCTATAACAATTTTCTCTGCATCATACAGATATTGAATACGTGTTGCTGCATCCTTTTCTTGCTTTGCTGCCTGAATTAACTTGTCGTATTCAGGATTATTATATTTACCGTTATTGTTTGGATTTACTGATTCAAACAATTCCAAGAAAGTCATGGCATCAGGATAATCAGGGCCCCATCCGGAAGCACTCATTCCAAAATCACCGTTTTGAAGTCTTGTTAATCTTTCTGCCCATGGAAGCGGAACAAGGTTTACGTTAATTCCGATTTCCTTCCAGTCAGCCTGGAACTTTTCAGCAACTTTTTGGTCAATGTCTCCATCCCCGATGAGTAAGTCAAGGGTTGGCAATTCACTCATTCCTAATTCTTTAAGACCTGCAGCTAAATATTCTTTAGCTTTTTCCTTATTGTTATCTTCGAATAATTCTATTCCGTTTTCTTCACGGAAAGTTTTTTCAAGACCAGGGAAAGCTTCAGGAATAATTGCTAATGCTGGTTCATCTCCAATATTAATTTTTTCAACAAAAGATGTTCTGTCCATTGCATACATTAATGCTTTACGGATATTTGCATTTTGTGTAATTGGATTATCAAAATGGTTGAAATCAATATAGAATATACTAAAGTCGGAACGATTAATCATTGCTTGCAGATTTAATTGTTCCAATGTCGCCATATCTTCAAAATCAGGTACGTCTTTTGATTGAATTGCAGAACCATCTAAAGCTCCGGTTTTTAACAAGTTTGTTCTTGTTTCTACGTCGTTTACTATTTTCATATTGATCACATCAATATTAATGTTATCTTTATTCCAGTAATTTTCATTCTTAACTAATTTAAAGTAATCTTTATGAACCCATTCTGCAATTTTCCAAGGTCCGTTAGCAAGAAGTCCTTCTGCTTCGATACCATATTTGCTTGCAGCATTTTGCTCATTGTAGAATTCTTCTTTAACAGGTGCATATACCGCAAATGCAGTCAAGTTAGGGAAATATGGTGCTGGCACTGCCAGGGTAATTATAATATTATTTCCTTCTGCAACAGCTTTTACATTACTCCAAAGCTCATCTTTTTTAGCCTGGAATGCATTTAATTCTTCTTCTGTCATCGCTTCGATGCGTGCGGCTTGATCTTCTTCACTAAGATTTGTAAAGCTTGCATCTTTTTCTGTTAAGAAAGCAGCCTTATCATATGCTGCATAGTCAGCAGCGCCTTCGATATAATCAGCAATTAAGAAGCTGTATGCTCCTGATGTATCTACTGCCAATCTCCATGCAAAGAAGAAATCATCGGCTGTAATCGGAGTTCCATCAGCCCATTTTGCATCTTCTCGAAGTTCAAAAGTATAAGTGTTGGTTGCTTCATCATAGGTATAACCTTTGGCAACCCCCGGTTCAAGAGAAGAGTCATCTTTACCAAATCTCATTAAACCTTCCATAAACATATTTTCAACCTGTATATCTGGTTGCCCCCACATTTGTTGTGGATCCAAAGTTTGAGGTTCTGAAGACAAGTAGTAATCTAATACTTTCTCTCCCTCATAAGCGGATTCACTGTTTTGCTCTGTCTGCTGTCCTGCTTCACCAACTGTTTGCGTTTCATCTTTTGTGCCGCAAGCTGTTAATGCAACACCAAAAATCATAACAACAGCTAGGAACATAGACCATTGTTTTTTTAGTTTCATTGAATAGCCTCCTTAAATATTTTAATTAAAGTATTAAGCAATTAAAAACATGAATAGTATAGCACTAAAACTTTTATTTTGCAATTTAAATATTTCGATTTGCAATTATTTACACTTTATCTTGTCGGTTCCTAAAAATAAAATTAATTTGCTTAATACTTTGAAAAAACGTGGATTTTACAATATAATATAATTAAAAAGTAGCTCGCTTAGAAAAGAGGTTATAATATGGAAATTGAAAAAAAATACCTAGTCAATGAATTACCAGAAAATCTTGAAAAGTTTGAAAAAAGAGAGATTGTACAAGGATATATTTCAATTGATCCGACAATCAGGTTAAGAAAAAGTAATGATGAGTATTTCCTGACAGTTAAAAGCAAAGGACATCTTAAAAGAGAAGAGTTGGAATTTCCATTGACCAGGGAACAATTTGAAAATCTTTGGACTAAAGTAGATTCAGCTACTATTTATAAAACCCGATACAACATTCCCCTGGAAGATCGTCTCATTGCAGAATTGGATATTTACCACGGAGATCTCGAAGGACTATTTACTGTTGAAGTGGAATTTAAATCAGAAAAGGATTCAGAAAAGTTTGTTCCTCCCCATTGGTTTGGAAAAGATGTGACGCATGACAGCAGATATAAAAACAGTAATATTGCTGTTTATGGAGTACCAAAAGAATAAAAATAAAACCATGACAAAAGTCATGGTTTTATTTTTAAATGCGGATGAAGGGAGTCGAACCCCCACGCCAAAGGCGCTAGATCCTAAGTCTAGTGCGTCTGCCAATTCCGCCACATCCGCTCATATTTAATTTTAAATGAATTATGAGCTACCCGGGACTCGAACCCGGGACACCTGGATTAAAAGTCCAGTGCTCTACCGGCTGAGCTAGTAGCCCATAAAAGACATAAAAAATGGCTGGGTAGGAAGGATTCGAACCTTCGCATGCAGGAGTCAAAGTCCTGTGCCTTACCGCTTGGCGACTACCCATCGTTCCTTAAGGGTGAATAGTGGGATTCGAACCCACGGCCTCCAGAGCCACAATCTGGCGCTCTAACCAGCTGAGCTATACCCACCATAACCATTCCTATTTAAAAATAATGGCGTGCCTGCAGGGATTCGAACCCCGGACACGTGGCTTAGAAGGCCACTGCTCTATCCTGCTGAGCTACAGGCACGTATCATGGAGCGGGTGATGGGAATCGAACCCACGTATCCAGCTTGGAAGGCTGGTGTTCTACCATTGAACTACACCCGCAAATGGTCGGGGTGACAGGATTCGAACCTGCGACCTCTTGATCCCAAATCAAGCGCTCTAGCCAAGCTGAGCCACACCCCGCGACAACTGACATCGATTATTATATCTGATTCACCTTTATTCGTCAATACTTTTTTTCAAAAAATTTCAGACCATCTTTAAACGGTTGATCTCTTTGTCTTTTCCAATGGTCATTATAGCTGGTTCTATTCTGCCATCACGATCGATATCCAATATGCCAAAAGTGGGGGTTATAGTCCCCCTGGGCTGGCTTATGCTTCCTGGATTGAAAATCAGAACGCGTCCGCTATATTCAATTAAAGGAATATGAGTATGACCGAAAAGTACTACATCCACTTCCTTTTCCTCTCCATAATAGCTTATTCTGTCATACCCCCATTTCACATTATGCTTATGACCATGAATCATTAATATTTTTTTGCCTCCGACACGGATAATCTTTTCCGTTGGAGAGGAGGAACCAAAATCACAGTTTCCTGCAACATAATGAACAGGAATATCAGGAAACTCTTTGCTTAGTTCTACTGCATCCAAATCATGATCCCCCAAATGAATGAACATGTCCATTCTGTCTTTAATTCTCTCGATAACACTTTTTGCAACGTAAAGAGCATGATGAGTATCACTGAAAATCAAAAGCTTCATTTATTCTAATTCCCCCAGTCGCTTTTTTAGCTCCCTTTTCATTTGCTCCAATGCCTTTCCCCTGTGACTGATCTTATTTTTTAAATCTCTTGGCATCTGGGCTGTTGTCATATCATATTCCGGGACATAGAAAATAGGATCATATCCAAAACCATTTTCCCCTTTTATTTCATATCCTATTCGTCCTTCTACAGTTCCTTTTGTAGTAATGATTTCTCCATCAGGAAATCCCGCTGCAATCACACATACGAACCTTGCCGTTCTTTTCTCATCCGGAACCCCTGATAACATGTCTAAAATCTTTTTATTTTTTATATCATAGGGTGTATTTTCTCCTTCAAAGCGAGCAGAATAAACACCCGGCGCTTTGTTAAGAAAGTCTATTTCAAGGCCTGAATCGTCTGCCATAACAATGTCATCTGTAATTTTCATGATCTCTTTCACTTTAATAATGGCATTTTCTTCAAAAGTAGTTCCGTCTTCTACTACGTCAATATTTATGCCTGCTTCTTCCATAGATACAACTTCTATATTCAAATCCTTCATAATTTCATTGATTTCCAGAATTTTCCCTTTGTTCTTTGTTGCAAATATAATTCTTCTCATTCATTACTTCCCCCGATAATATTAGCAATTTCACCCAATGCTTCTTTTTGCTTTTCAATGAGTTCTCTGGTCCCTTTATTGCCTAATTCAAGCAAATTGTTAAGCATTTCATAAGAAAAGGGATATTTTTCTCCTGTTCCCTGTACCTCTATATATTCTCCTTTGTCCGTCATGACTATATTCATGTCTACTTCTGCACGACTATCTTCTTCGTAACATAAATCTAGCAGAGGCGTTCCTTCTACAACCCCTACACTAATGGCAGAAACAAAATTTTTAATAGGCATCTCTTTAATCATTTCTTTTTGTAAAAGATGATAACAGGCATCTGCCAAAGCCACAAAACTTCCTGTGATTGAGGCTGTTCTCGTTCCTCCATCCGCCTGGATGACATCACAATCCAGTGTAATTGTCCTTTCACCCAATGCTTTAAAATCTACCACAGAACGTAAAGCACGTCCGATCAATCTTTGAATTTCTACAGAGCGGTTGTTCATTCTAAGTTTATTAATATCTCTTTGATTTCTGGTTTCAGTTGCTCTTGGCAGCATCGAATATTCTGCAGTAACCCAACCTTCTCCTGTGCCTTTTTTAAAAGGTGGAACTCTGTCTTCTACGCTGGCATTACAGATCACCTTTGTTTCTCCCATCTCTATAAGTACAGATCCTTCCGGATATTTAATATAATTACGTGTAATTTTTACAGGTCTTATCATCCCGTATTCTCTTTTGTCAACTCTTTCCATTCATTTTTCATCCTTTCTTCTAGCCAATCCTCTTTTTTGTACGCATCTATTATAGTTCCCTCTGGAAAATAATCTTTTTGTCCTTCAATAAGCACTGTAATATAATTTACTTCTGGCATTGAAAAACCTGTGGATAAAATTTGGGATACAATCCACTGCTCTCTTAAAGTTCCACCATAGTTTTTGATTTCTTCTGAGAAGTCCAAAATTAAATGATGGTCTTCAAGTGAATAACTAAGGAGCTTTGTTCCTTCCGGAATAATTTTGTCTTCTTTAGAAGTATCCCCTAAAAGTTCTGCAAATAATTCTTCCACCTTTTTTTCCTTTACAATATTAATCTGATGGGATGAAATTTGCTGTGAAAAGGCCGGTGAAACAAACATTAGCCCCATAAAGAGCAAAATAAAAAAATACGTTGATTCACTCATTGTACCTACCTCCTTATTGTTTACCATTTTATACCATAAGGTAGGTAAGTACAAGCTGTTTTCATTGTGCCTTTTCTACATAATACTATACTATCATATTTTTTACCAAATTTAAATTTCATTTTTAGAAAATAATTTACATCATTTTTGTCTGATACAATAAAAAAATAGGGGCCCCGAAAGGCTCCCCTCTTATCTGTTCGTAGGATATTGTTCAAAAATTGTTAAAATGGCTTCGTAAAGCGCCTGAGCAGTTTTTTGCCTGAAATCATCAGATTTAAGAAGTGCTGCATCTTCCTTATGATCCACGAAAGCAATTTCTGTGATCACTGCAGGCATTTTTGTATTTTTAAGTACATAAAGTTCTGAACGTGCTTTAATTCCTCGATCCTTTGTTCCCAGTTTTTTTACCAAGGCATTTTGGAAAATCTGCGCCATTTTCTTCCCCGTCAGTCCAGGTCCTTGATCATTGCTGGTTGGGAAATATAAGACTTCAGTTCCTCTGTGTTGGCCGTTAAATGAGTTATTATGAATACTTAAGAATATATCTGCCTCTACCTCATTTGCCAGTGCAGCTCTCTCCTGAAGCGTTGGATAGGTGTCGGCGGTTCTGGTTGTATATACTTTGATGTCCGTATTTTTAAGCAGTTCATTAAGCTTCAAAGCAATAGACAAATTGGCTTCTTTTTCAATAACTCCATTCCCTGAAGCTCCCGGATCTTTTCCGCCATGGCCTGCATCTAAAACCATAATCTTTCTATACTTTTGGCTTGGCTTCACAATGGAAATGATAATGTATTCTGAATTCTCACTCACATTATATGAAAAAATACTTTTTTCATTAAAAGTAAGTTCTGTTTTCCCTTCGCTGTTTTTCCCAATCTGAATGGAATCGATTTTGCCATCCCCTATATGGAAAGTACCATAACCATATGTCGAAGAATAATCTCCAGGCAAAATAAGCTTATACACTTTATTAATGTAATCATCTTTATGAACAATGCTGTTAATGTTGAAAGCCTGTGAAGGTTTCTTTAACAGAACCAACGTACTGTCTCCATTACTGTACTGGATATTTTTATAGGTTGGGGTAAGAATTTGAACCGATATCCCGTCACTTCCCACTTGAGATAGGATGTACTCTGGCTGCCCGTTTAAATCCAGTACAATTCTATAGGTATTGGAATCATACTGCGCTGTTCTGATTCCCGTTACATATTGACCTTGTACAGATTTTTCAATGGATTGTAAAGCTGCTTCCGAATAAGGAAGATCGATGACTAGCCTGTTGGGATTGGTCAGGCGGAATACATTAGCCGCAGGACTTGTATTGCCGTAGATCGTCAATAGATCTCCGCTTGTATTTTGGCTTAATTCTACTTTCTTTATGATGGACTTCCTAAGTTGCACAATGACACTCATTCTGTCAGATGCCATAGTGATATCGTAAGATGCTGGAGTCTTTAAATCAAATACTACTCTTACAGTTTTCGGATTGGAACTGTATTGACTGGACCTTATAGATTTAACAAAGGGGTTGTTGGATACTTCTATATTGGTGTCCGAAACCTTTAAGTTTGCATTGATAATATCTACAACTATTCTACTATTGTCTAAAAGCATATCTTCAATTGAAGTAATGGGCGAACTTGCCGATATTTTAAACTGATATAATCCACTGGACGCATCTAAGGCTTTAACAGCCACGATATCGGTCGTAGGATTGGAAACACTCGTAATTGGAAGAGCTGGTGAAGTATCAGCTATATCTTCATCAGACTCCAAAATGATTGGGTTGAATGCCAACTGAGTCGGAAGATTCGAAACATTCGTTGAAGGAATTGTATACCCTGGCTCTTGAACATCTACTTTGTTTTCTGATTTATTCTCATCTGTTTTATTTCCTGCCTGATTGCCAACATTTTGATTTTCCCCGCCATTTTGAGGCGCATCAATCTTTATTTCCCGGGCAGCTTCCGACCATTGCACATTAAATCCTATTGTTTCAGCAACAAATCGAACTGGGATCATAACTTTATCATTAATAATTTTGGGTGGCATGGGAATATTCTTACTTTCCCCATTCACCCAGGCCTGATTGCTGTTGATCTTAAGAATGACCAATGTATCATCCATGCCAATATAAACTTCTTTTGCTGCAGCTTTCCATTCTACAACAGCATTCATTGCCTCAAAAACTTCTCTGGTAGGTACCAGTGTATTTCCATTAAAAATAATGGGAGGCATCACCGATTGGACTTCTTTTCCTTTTACAATTAATTTAATGGGCGCTTCGTTATAGATATGAAGTTGCCCATCATAATTCAACGCCAATGCGTCTGCATAAACATTATGTACCATTGATAAATTTAAGAAAAATGCCAATCCTAATATAAACGTTATATATCTGAAAAACTTCATTATTCTACCTCCATACTCTTTTTAGTCTTCCTTAATTGTCATACTGATTTTACCATATAAAAATTATATCAGAATTTGATGGTTGATAAAAGCATATCAGTAATTTGAAATAATCTTGTAATATTTAAATATTTCCAAGTAATCTTTGTCGAATTTTTTTCTCTCTTTTCTGGGCAAACTATATGGGGAGGTGTCTCATATGAGTGATATAAATTGCACGCATCAATGCCGTCATCAGCTCGATGGAAAATGTACATTGGACAGAACAACCAGTGTATCTCAATGCATTGATGACGATTTCTCAATTGATTGTCCTTATTTTGAGACTTCTCTTAAGGAAGAATACTCCCATCCCAAAGAATATCTTAAATAAAAAAGGAACAGATTGAAGATCATCTGTTCCTTTAGGACTAAGGAAGAAATTTTAAAAATTCTTCTTCTGTGATAATCGGAATACCCAATTCTTTTGCCTTTTTATTCTTCGAAGAATTGGAGTGAATATCATTATTAATTAAATAATCCGTATTACCCGTTACTGTTCCTGTCACTTTTCCTCCCAGGGATTCTATTTTTTCTTTTAATTCTTTTCTGTTTTTAAAGTGTTCCACACTCCCTGTGATTACAAAAGTTTTGCCTGCCAGAACTTGGACATTATCATCTTTTTGCTTTTCTTTGATCCTTAATACACTTTGCAACTTCTTAACTCGCTCTTTATTCTCCTCCTGACTAAAGTAACTGAATATGGAATGGGCAATCACTCCTCCAAATCCTTCGATCTCCATGAGATCTTCCATCGTACATTGAAGGATTCTGTCTAAGTCATACTGATAATGTTTGCATAATAACTTGGCATTGCTTAAACCTACATGATTTAAGCCCAGAGCATATATAAAATTAGGCAGTTCAACATCTTTTGATTTCTCTATGGAATGGATCAGATTATTATAGGACTTTTCTCCGAATCCTTCCATATTCTTTATTTCCTCTTCATAATTATGTAAATAATAGATATCAATAAAGTCTTTTATGAAACCTTTGGCAACGAACTTTTCAAGGGTTGCTTCTGAAAGGCCTTCAATATTCATAGCATCTCTGGAAACAAAATGGGTCAGAGCTTTAATTCTTTGGGCACTGCAGTTAGGATTGGTACAGTATAGGGCTTTACCTTCTCTAAGCTGCCTTATTTCCGTTTCTCCTTTGCATACAGGGCATTCCCTGGGTATTTCAATATTATTGCTTCTGGTTAAATTCTCCGCAATCTGAGGAATGATCATATTGGCCTTATATACCTTTATGGTATCCCCAATACCCAACTGAAGTTCTTCCAAAATGCTTAAATTATGTACACTGGCACGATTTACTGTTGTTCCTTCCAGTTCCACACTTTCAAATACAGCCACAGGATTAATCAATCCGGTTCTGGAGGTATTCCACTGAATATATAAGAGTTTGGTTTCCTTCATTTCATCTTTCCATTTGAACGCAATAGAGTCTCTTGGAAACTTAGCCGTGGTTCCTAAGGATTCAGAGTAAGATATACTGTCATAGGTAAGAACTAAACCATCCGAGCCAAAATCGTTTAATGGAATGTTCTTTTCAAATTCATAAACTTTTTCTTCAATATTTCCCCTATCTACCAGTTTATGTTCCACAACATCAAACCCCATGGCTTCCAGCCATTTTAATTGATTTAACTTGGAATCTCCAAAGTCTTTCCCCTCTGCAGTAACAAGGCTAAAAGCAAAAAAGTAAACATTTCTTTTGGCCGTAACTTCATTGTTCAGCTGCCTTACACTGCCGCTGCATAAATTCCGGGGATTCTTGTATTGTTCTTCTGGAGAAAGCTTTTCATTGATTTTTTCAAAGTCAGAATACTTAATCACTGCTTCTCCCCTTAAAATCAATTCCTCTTTAAAAGGAATCTGCAGAGGAATATTTTTAAATACCTTTGCATTATTCGTTACGTCTTCGCCTATTTCACCGTTCCCCCTGGTGACTGCCTGCTGCAAATGCCCTTCCCTATAGGTAAGAACAATAGTAAGACCGTCCAATTTCCAGGAAAGAATCCCTTTCTGATTCCCTAAGAAGCTCTTTAACTTGGAAATGTCCTTCGTCTTGTCCAGGGATAACATCCTTTGATTATGTCTTACTTTTGGAAGACTGCTAAGGAGTGCATACCCTACCTTCTGAGTAGGACTATCCGCCAATACAATGCCGGTTTCTTTCTCTAATCTTTCCAATTCATCATAGAGAGCATCATATTCCTGATTGGACATGATTTCTCTATCTTCCTGATAATACGCTTTAGACGCCTCGTTTAGAATACGAATCAATTCTTTCATTCTTTTCATACTTTCCATATTCTTTCTCCTTATATAAAGCATTCTTATGTAGTGAGCATCATAAATATATTGTATTCTTCTATGATACAACAATATATAAAAAAAATACAGACTCCCTGGTCTGTATTTTTATTTGCTGATTAATTTTCTCTCCATGTCATTAAGAAAACGAATTTTGTTTTGGGTCATGGCGGTATACTGCTCCTGCGTTATCTTCCCGTTATCCAGAAGCTTCCCGGCAAATTCAATAAACTTCTTTGTAACTTCAATTAATCTCACAATTTCAGGACTATTTTCGTTCTTCATGACATCCCACTTTCCTGGTTAATATTGTCTCTATAGAGAAAATCGGAATCATTCATTGAATCGATTAACTGAATGCATTATAACATAATTTACTTTTTATTACAATTTTTCCATGAGTTTAAATTTGCCAAAATAATTAAATAAATGCATTTATCTTTGATTATCTTTATTTTTTATAGAATTACTTCGATTTATTCCACTTTTTATAAATTAATTTTATTGAACCAGCTTCAATTTCGCTAGTCTGGCCATTAATTTTTTGCTTCCAAATTTAGGGAATAATACTGTAACTTCATAATCCGCTCCTGCATAGCGAATATCTTCCACCGTTCCTACTCCAAACTTTATATGTTTCACTAAATCTCCGCATCCAAATTCCAGAGGAGAATTGTCAGAAGAACTATTGGCGTTGTTTGATACAGCACCCTGATAAGGTGTATAAGTATGCAGTACTTTATTCTTTGGTCTTATTCCAGCTAAAGGATCCGTTGCCTTTTTGGCTTTGCTTCCGACGGCAATCAGTTCTTGGGGAAGTTCGGAAATAAATCTAGAAGCCCTGTTATATTGTGTAAGCCCCCTGAGCATCCTGGACTTGGCATAACATAAATAAAGTTTTTGCCTTGCCCTTGTAATACCTACATAGCACAATCTTCTTTCTTCTTCAACTGCATCTTCATTTTCGGATACAACACTCATATAACTGGGGAAGATACCTTCTTCCATACCGGTAATAAAAACATAAGGAAATTCCAACCCTTTTGCACTATGAAGGGTCATTAATACTACTGCATTATTTTCTGCATCATAGTTATCAATATCCGCCACAAGAGAAACTTCCTCCAAAAATCCTTCAAGACTTGGTTCTTCTGCATTTTGATCATAATCTGCTGCTTTAGATATCAATTCTTTGATGTTTTGTATTCTTTCTTTCGACTCTTCTGTATTTTCTTCTTCCAGCTCTTTTAAATAACCTGTGCGTTCCAGTACATTCTCAATAAGTTCCATAACGGTTCCTAGCTGGGATTGCGCTTGCAAAACTCCAATTAAATCTGCAAACTTTTTTAACTTTGATGCTGCTCGTCCAAATTGTGATACGATTTCATCCTCTCTGATCACATCAAAAAAACTCATATCATAATTTGAAGCAACTTCTTCTACTTTACCAATGGTTGTATCTCCAATACCCCTCTTGGGTACATTAATAATTCTCTTTAAAGATAAATCATCAGAAGGGTTTAAAATCACTCTTAAATATCCCAATAAATCTTTGATTTCTTTTCTCTCGTAGAATCTGACACCCCCAAGCAGTCGATAAGGGATTCCATGTTTTATAAAGTGTTCTTCTACTACACGGGATTGAGCGTTGGTGCGATAGAGCACAGCAAAATCCTTATATTCTTTTCCTCTTTTTTCGATTTGCTTTACAATTTCATTTGCAACAAACTCTGCTTCCTCATGTTCATTTTCCGTTTCACGAACATCTATTAAATCTCCCTGCTCATTTTCCGTCCAAAGCGCCTTTGCTTTTCTTCCATAATTATTCTTAATCACTGCATTGGCTGCATCCAATATTACCTTGGTAGAACGGTAATTTTGCTCCAGTTTAATGACCTTTGCGTTTTTAAAGTCTTTTTCAAAGTCCAGTATATTTCTTATGTTTGCCCCTCTCCAGCCGTAAATACTCTGGTCATCATCTCCTACAACGCAAAGATTTTCGTGCTTTGAGGCCAATAATCTTACCAATCTGTACTGGGCAGTATTGGTATCCTGATACTCATCTACCATGATGTATTCAAATCTGTTTTGATAATGTTCCAAGACATCTGGATGGTAAATAAATAATTCTACGGTTTTAAAAATAATGTCATCAAAGTCCAAGGCGTTATTTCCTGCTAATTTTTTCTGATAAAGGGTATAAATATGGGCTAATTTTTCTTTTCTGAAATCCCCTGCACTATTTTTTTCATACTCACTGGCAGAAATCAACTCATTTTTTTGATTGCTGATTTCTCCCAGCACATAATTCACAGGATAATTTTTCTCATTGTAATTTAATTCTTTCAGGCATTCTTTAATCAGTGCCTTCTGGTCTGCCGTATCATAAATAGTAAAAGAACGGCTATAGCCGATCTTATCTATATCTCTTCTAAGAATTTTTACACAGGCTGAATGGAATGTACTTACCCAAATTTCTTCAGCTCCTTTTCCAACCAGCTGATCCACTCTTTCTCTCATTTCCTTAGCAGCTTTATTTGTAAATGTAATTGCAAGAATCTTCCATGGAAGAACATTTTTCTCTTGAATAAGATAAGCAATTCTATGGGTTAGTACTCTTGTTTTTCCAGAACCTGCTCCTGCCAGAATCAATACCGGCCCTTCTGTCTGCAGTACCGCTTCTTTTTGTTTTGGATTCAAACCCTCTACTAAATTCATACCTATTCTCCTTTTTTCTTTTCTAAACAAAAACCTTTCCAACAAAATGTGGAAAGGGTTTATAATTTATTATTTTTTTCTAATCGATCAAGTACCATATTATATCCATCTGAGCCATAAGTCAATGCCCTGTTGACTCTGCTGATAGTTGCTGTTGAAGCTCCCGTTTTCTCAGTAATCTCCGAATACGTTTTACGTTGTCTTAGCATCTTTGCCACTTCTAATCTTTGTGCCAGGGATTTAATCTCATGAATGGTACATATATCTTCAAAAAATGAATAGCATTCATCTATATTTTCAAGCAGTAAAATCGCCTCGAAAAGATGGTCCGTAGCATCATCTTTAATTTTTGAATTCATTGGAGTACTCCTTTCCAACTTTATCATACCAGTTCTTTAATATTGTATAGTATGAAAGGAGCACAAGTCAAGCTAAAAAACCTTTTAGCAATGCTACAGATGTATTCACAATCAAATGTTCCGGTATTTCCATTCCTTCAATAAGTTTTTCAATGTGTTCAAAATTTCCAACTTCATAAGATATATGCGCATCACTTCCAAAAACAAACGGCATATCCATCCTAATGCATTCATTAATAATTGCCCGGACTGTATCAGAACCTCCTGCTCTAAAACTGTCTGGCTTTAAGGAACTGTTATTGATCTCAAGAAGTGTACCATATTCTTTAGCCGCCTCAACGACAGCTTTAATATCTATAGGATACCTCGGATCCCCTGGATGTCCAATAATATCTATATGGGGATTTTGCATCACTTTAATCAATGCATTCGTATTTTCCTGGATGCTTCCAGGTTTTATGCATGGAGGATGGAAACTGGCTATAACCATATCAAGATTTTCCAATGTTTCTTCCTCCAGATCTACATGGCCTTCAAAATCTAAAATATTAACTTCTGCTCCCCTTAAAATTTCTACGCCATAGATCTTTTTGGGAATTACAATCAAATTATGAAAATGAAACAGATGGGCGCCGCCGGGAAGCGTTGCGGCATGGTCTGTAATAGCGATCAGTTCTAAGCCCTTATTAGCAGCTTCTTTTGCGTTTTCCTGCACTGTACTGTAAGCATGCCCACTGGCAACTGTATGACAGTGAGTGTCTAAAACATACTTCATTAAATTACATCTCCTTCAACTACGTTTCCTTAAATTCATCTTATGTATTCCGCTTTGCTTATTATGTCCATGTACTATTGTAACACATCCGATGAAATTTGAAAAATCAAGTTTTATTTAATACCTCTGTTTCGTCCCTGTTCTTTTGCCTGATAAAGTTTATGGTCTACAAATTTAAACAACTCATCCACAGCAAATTCACTGCTGTCTATCGTAAATAATCCAAAGGAAGCGGTAATATTAATTTTCTTATCGTCAAATCTGATCATTGTTTTTTCTATAGTTTTTCGGATTCTTTCCAGAACCTTATAGGCTTTTTCATTGCTGGTGTTGGGCAAGCATATTAAAAATTCTTCTCCTCCATACCTTGCTGCCCAATCCGATTCATTTCTGATAGAATTTAATAATATGTCACCAATTGCTTTTATGGCAATATCTCCTACATTATGACCGTACGTATCATTAATCGTCTTAAAATGATCAATATCAATCATGGCAATAGATAATGGATGTTTTTTATCACACTTGCTGATTTCCTGAGGTAACATTCTGTCCATATATCTTCTGTTATAAAGATTGGTCAAGGGATCTTTCATGATCAGGGTATTTAAATCTTGCACAATATTTTGCAAGTCATGTTCCCGACTGCGATAGATTGTTTCAATAACCAATCCCTCACTAATATCTTTAATCAGCTCTAAGACCAGTTTCCCGTTCTCTTCTATTGGAACAGAGAAAACCAATAACATTTTATCTCCAACGTGTTGTATTTTCATAAAAGATTTCTGGCTTTTTAATGCTTCAAGACCAATACATTTTGTACACGCTTTATGTTCCATTTCACAAGTATAACAAAAAGCAGAATCTTCTATGATTTCCCCGTCCTTGAAAAGAATTTTATTTGTAAAAGGTTCTACAATTCTGACACTGTCAAAGAGCTTCTTATATGCTTTAATCTGCTGTAATAAGTTATCATCAATTATACCATTCATTCGTACCCTTCCTCTTGCAATCCATTATCTGTTAGCACTAATTTGTTATTAATAAATATTGTACATTTATAGTAATTTATTTCAGTATAAAATACAACATTATTATTATAAACTAAACGCATCATTTTAATTTAAATTAAAAACACCCTATAGAAGACCCTTTGTAAGGTCTTCATATAGGGTATATTTTGCATTATCTTTTCTTAATATACTTTTTCATATCAATTAGAACGATGATCACATTACCCTTTTATTAATGTCTAAAATGTCTCATACCTGTAAATATCATAGCTATTCCATATTGATCACAGGCATCAATGGATTCCTGATCTCGTACAGAGCCCCCTGGCTGAATAATCGCAGTAATTCCTGCTTTCGCCGCTGCCTCTACACAATCTGAGAACGGGAAGAATGCATCAGAGGCAAGAGCCGCTCCTTTTAATGCCTCTTCCCCTATTTGCTCGATACAATGTTCAATAGCTTGTTTACAAGCCCAAATTCTATTCACTTGTCCCGGTCCTATACCTAAAGATTGCTTATCCTTAGCAATAGCTATTCCGTTAGATTTTGCATATTTAACAACTTTCCATGCGAATAATAAATCTTCCATTTCTTTTTCGGTAGGCTGTCTTTTGGTTACTACTTTGAGTTCTTCTTCAGGCAGCAATACATTGTCTACCTCCTGAACCAGTAATCCCCCTGCTACCTTTTTCAAATCATAAGAGCCTTTCGGCTGCTTAACAGAAATGTGATCCAGCTGCAATATACGAAGGTTTTTCTTTTGCTTTAGAATTTCTAAAGCTTTTTCGGTATAAGAAGGTGCCACAATGATTTCAATAAAGATCTTATTCATTTCCTCTGCGGTTCTTTCGTCTATTTCACGATTGGCTACAACGATTCCTCCGAAAATCGACACTGGGTCAGCTTTATAAGCCGACATATATGCATCATAAATATTGTCAGCGCTTCCTACACCGCAGGGGTTTGCATGTTTGCAGGCCACCACGGTGGGTTCATCGAATTCTTTAAGAAGTTCCAGAGCCCCATTGGTATCATTAATATTATTGAAGGAAAGTTCTTTTCCATGAAGCTGAATGGCAGAACTAAGACATCCTGTGTTCTTACCGATTTCTTTATAAAATGCAGCTTTTTGATGAGGATTTTCTCCATACCTCATATCCTGAACTTTTTCAAAGGTTAAGCTTAGAGTTTCCGGGAAGTCCTCAGCCCCTCTTTGCTTTCTGAGATAATTTGCAATAAGGGTATCATAACTTGCCGTATGCTCAAACACTTTAGACGCTAAATAAAATTTAGTTTCTTTAGATACTTCACCCTTTGCTTTTAATTCTTCTATAACCTTATCATAGTCTTTGGGATCCACGATCACTGCTACATCCTGATAGTTTTTAGCTGCTGCACGAATCATTGTAGGCCCGCCGATATCAATATTCTCAATGGCTTCTTCCAATTCTACATTGTCTTTTAAAATAGTTTGTTTAAAAGGATATAAATTCACTACTACCAAATCAATGGTGTCCACATTCAGTTCTTTTAATTGCTTCATGTGTTCTGGATTACTTCTGATCGCCAGAAGTCCCGCATGAATGTTAGGATGGAGGGTTTTTACTCTTCCGTCCAGGCATTCTGGAAAGCCCGTAATTTCAGAAATTCCAATGACTTTGATGCCTGCATCCATAATCGCTTTAGCAGTTCCTCCTGTGGAAATAATTTCAAAGCCTAATTCACTGATTTGCTTTGCAAATTCCACTACCCCAGTTTTGTCAGAAACACTAATTAATGCTCTTTTCATATTGAATCTCCTCCCATTTTTTATAATTTGCCATGAAATGTTCGGCTAATAACTTCTTCTTGTTGTTCTTTGCTTAGTTTATGGAAATTCACTGCATAGCCAGATACGCGAATGGTCAAGTTAGGGTATTTTTCCGGATGTTCCATAGCTTCTAGAAGTTTCTCTCTGTTTAAAACATTTACATTTAAATGATGAGACCCTTTTGCAAAATATCCATCCAATATAGCTGTCAGATTGTCAATTCTGGCTTCTTCTGTTTTCCCTAAAGTATTGGGCTCAACACTAAAAGTACAGGATATTCCGTCCCTGCAGCAATCATAAGGAATCTTAGCCACCGAATTAAGAGAAGCCAAAGCCCCTTTTGTGTCCCTGTTATGCATGGGATTTGCCCCCGGCGCAAAGGGTTCTCCTTTCTTTCGTCCGTCAGGCGTATTTCCAGTTTTTTTGCCATAAACCACATTAGAAGTAATGGTCAAGATAGATAATGTATGTTTTGCATTCCTATATGCCGGAATTTTCTTTAGATCATCATAAAAATCTTTTACCAGTTCTTTGGCAATACTGTCTACTCTCTCATCATCATTACCATACTTTGGGAAATCTCCCTCTATTTCAAAATCAATAATCAAGCCGTTTTCATCTCGAATCGGACTAACTTTTGCATATTTTATTGCACTAAGAGAATCCGCAACAACTGAAAGACCAGCAACCCCAAAAGCCATAAATCTTTCAACTTCTGTATCATGCAGCGCCATTTGCAATTTTTCATAAGCATATTTATCATGCATATAGTGAATCACATTCATGGTATTAACGTACAGTTCACAAAGCCATTTACGATAAAAGGAAAACCGGTCCATCACTTCTTCGTAGCTAAGAATGTCTCTTGAAATCGGTTTTCTGCTGGGACCTATCTGCTCTTTAGTAATCTCATCCACACCACCATTTAAGCTCATTAAAAGTACTTTGGGCAGATTACATCTTGCACCAAAAAACTGCATTTGCTTTCCTATTCTCATAGCCGATACACAGCAGGCAATAGCATAATCGTCTCCATAGATTTCCCGCATGATATCATCATTTTCATATTGGATCGAGTCTGTTTCAATAGAAACTCTGCTGCAATAACGTTTAAATGGTTTTGGCAAATTTTTAGACCACAGCACGGTTAAATTCGGCTCCGGCGCTGGACCTAAATTATAAAGGGTATGTAAAAATCTATAGGAGGTTTTCGTCACTAAAGTTCTTCCGTCTTCTCCCATGCCTCCTATGGATTCCGTAATCCAAAGGGGATCTCCTGCAAACAACTCGTTGTATTCAGGTGTTCTAAGTTCTCTTGCCATTCTAAGTTTCAGGACAAAATCATCTACGATTTCTTGAATTTCTGCTTCTGTAAAAAGATTTTCTCTTAAATCCCGCTCAAAGTAAATATCTAAAAATGTACTCACTCGCCCTAAAGACATGGCTGCTCCGTTTTGTTCTTTTATAGCTCCTAAATATGCAAAGTATAGCCATTGAACTGCTTCTTTGGAATTGGATGCAGGTTTTGAAATATCGTATCCATACATTTGAGCCATCTGTTTTAACTTTTCCAAAAAATCGATTTGTCGATAAAGTTCCTCAGAAAGTCTGATATTTTCATCGTCCATCAAACGCTTGCCAAGCTTTGCTTTATCTTTTTTCTTTTCCTCTATCAGAAAATCTACACCATATAATGGAACCCTTCTATAGTCTCCAATAATTCTTCCCCTGCCGTAAGCATCAGGAAGGCCAGTAATTACACCACTTTTTCTGGCCTTTCGCATTTCGTCAGTATACACTCTGAATACGCCGTCATTATGGGTCGTTCTGTATTCGAAATGTTCTTCAACCTTCTGGTCCAATTTATATCCGTAAGCTTCACATGCCTGCCTTGTCATCCGAATACCGCCAAAAGGGTTAACACCTCTTTTTAAAGGCGCATCTGTTTGAAACCCTACTATGATCTCATTTTCCTTGTCAAGATATCCTGGCGGATATGTCAGCAGAGAAGATACCCTGGTGGTATCTATATCCAGCACCCCTCCCCTTTCCGACTCCAAACGGCATAAATCAGTGTATTTTTTTAATAGAACTTTGGTTCTTTCCGTTGGACCTTCCAGGAATTCTTCATTGCCTTCATAAGGACTGTAGTTTTTCTGAATAAAATCTCTGACATTTATTTCTTCCTGCCAAACTCCTTCGCTAAAGCCTTTCCATGGATTTCTTTGCATGTTTTCGCCTCCTATTTTCTTAAATAGAAAAGACCGCCTGGATAAACAGATTCAAACGGTCTGTTTGCCCAGGCGGTCGGCGTTTTTTACTTTGTATTCCCTGTGGGTACTCCCACTTAATCCGCCAGTCATACAAAGTAATGAAGTAATGTATAAATTTAACCCACTTTTTCTATAATAAATTTCAGTACAAAGATAATTGCTAAAACATACATTACAGGATGAACTTTCTTTGCTTTTCCTGTTATTGCATTAATCACTACATAGGATACTGTTCCGAATACAATTCCTTCTGCGATACTGTATGCTAAAGGCATTGCTATTAATGCCAGGAAAGCAGGAATTCCTTCACTTGCTTCTGTAAAATCTATTTTACCTACGGATTGCATCATCATAAATCCTACGATGATGAGGGCAGGTGCTGTTGCAAAGCTTGGTACCGCTAAGAAAATTGGAGAGAAGAATAATGCAATAACAAAGAAGATTGCAGTAACAAAAGCTGTTAATCCTGTCCTTCCTCCTTCTGCTACCCCTGAAGCACTTTCTACATAAGTAGTGGTGGTAGAGGTACCAAATAATGCTCCGGCAGTTGTACCAATTGCATCAGCTAATAATGCCTGTTTTACATTTGGAAGTTTGCCTTCTTTATCTAACATTCCAGCCTGGCTGGATACACCGATTAAAGTTCCTAGAGTATCAAATATATCAACAAACAAGAATGCGAATACAACCACAAAGAAACTTAATGAAAATACTTGACTTAAATCCAGTTTAAATGCTATTGGAGCTATGCTTGGAGGTGCCGAGAACAATGTCGATGGAATTAAGCTATAAAGTCCTGCTTCTGGATTTGGAACATACCATCCAACTAATTCTGCTATAATTCCTAATACATAAGTTATTAAAATTCCAATAAGTATAGAGCCTTTTACTCTTTTAACAACCAAAATTCCAGTAATCAAAGTTCCCAATATTGCCAAGAAAGTAACAACATTTGTTACATCTCCTAAAGTTACAAGAGTTGCCGCATCTCCTGAAACGATACCTGCATTCTGGAAGCCGATGAAAGTAATAAATAAACCGATTCCTGCACCAACTGCATGCTTTAATGTTTGTGGAAATGCATTAAAAATTGCTTCACGAACATTTAAGAACGTTAAAATAATAAATATAACTCCTTCTACAAATACTGCTCCTAGAGCAATTTGCCAACTGTAGCCCATTGTTAAACAAACAGTATAAACGAAATATGCGTTAAGTCCCATACCAGGTGCCAATGCAAATGGGTAATTTGCTAAAAATGCCATGGCTAATGTTCCAACAACCGCTGCCAAAACAGTCGCTGTAAAGACTGCACCCTGATCCATTCCTGCAGCTGCTAACATTCCAGGATTTACGGCTAAAATATAAGCCATCGTCATAAATGTTGTAAACCCTGCAATGACTTCTGTTTTTGCATTAGTATTGTTCTCACTTAGTCTGAATACTTTTTCCAAGAAGCTATTGTTTTGAAGCTGGCTCTTTGCTTGCGTCACTTTAATATCCCCCTTAAGTAATTTTGATTAAAAAAATCAATAGCTTTTCCTTAAAACAAAAAATTCGTTTCCATACCAATGGGAAACGAACATAATAATCCTGCAGAATTATTACTAAAACATTCGTTTCACCCATAGCCAGACAATTTACGGTTGTCGGTAGAGACATCTAGACCATATTTCTAGATTTATATAAGTGAAAGCATCTATTATTGATGTTTACAGAAGTATTCTAGCAAACTATAATACTTCTTGTCAACAGTTTTTCGAACTTTTTATTTGATTTTATGTATAATGTTCGATTAATAAGAGCTATTGCTCTTTTCTCCTTTTATAATAGCTACAGAAGCACTGGCTCCAATGCGATTCGCTCCTGCTTTTACAAGGGCTTCAGCGTCCTGGCGGGTTCGTACCCCTCCGGATGCTTTTACCCCCATAGTCTCTCCTACAGTTCTTCTCATCAATTCAATATCGGCTTTGGTAGCGCCTCCTCCAGAAAAACCGGTAGAAGTTTTTACAAAATCTGCTCCCGCTTCTTTTGCAAGCAGACAAGCTTTTTCCTTTTCCTCATCGGTTAAAAGAGATGTTTCTATAATCACCTTAACCACTGCTCTTTTGTTAACGGTATGTACTACTGCTTTAATTTCGTCTCTAACATAATCATATTTTTTATCTTTTAAAGCACCGATATTAATCACCATGTCCACTTCTGTAGCACCATTTTCTATGGCTTCCTGTACTTCAGAAGTTTTGGTTGTAATGGTATTGGCGCCTAAAGGAAAGCCTATTACGGTTGTAATGCCTACATTACTGTCCTGTAATAAATGTTTTGCCATTGGCACATAACAGGGATTTACACAAACCGTAGCAAATCCATATTCTTTTGCTTCTTCGCATAGCTTTCTGATGTCTTCTTCTTTTGCATCCGGCTTTAAAACAGTATGATCGATCATAGCCGCTAGTTGTTTATCTTCCATATTCATTCCTCCTGATAGTTCATTTCTTTGATTGTAACATTATTTAGTATAAATATCAAAATGATTCTTTCTATATGGTTTGAACAATTTTGAATATCTATTCATAATAATTTGCATCTAAATTTCTTACTATGTTTTAGTGCTTTTAAATCCAATCTCTATACTATAACATATCATAACTCATCCAAATGAAAAAGCCCTAAAAACCTTCACGGTTTACAGGGCTTTTAGTTTTACTCCCACTCGATTGTTAAAGTTTTATTCGTCGTTATTCCTATTGTTTTCTGTTATTCCTATTATTCATATTATCAAAATTATTGCCATTTTTATAGTTTATAAATTTTTTTGCTGCCATATTGCTACCACGATTTATGCTTGGTTACAGTTTAAATAATGAACTTCCTCCGATACCATTGGTGGAGGTCCTCTGTGGTTTTTATCTTGTTCGCCAGCGCCTGGCCACCTTCGACCAGCTTGTAATATTTGCGCTTGAACTCTTCGATTGTTAGCACCTTGAACTTCCATTCTCCCGGCATGTATCCTTCAGATATGAAGGCAAATCCCTTCTCGGTCTCCTCTGTAATCTTTCCTGGGATCTCATGGCCTCTATTGGTATCAAAATAGCGGAGGTTCCCTTTGTGCATGTGTACGTCCAAAGCTATTCCGGTGAAGCTTTCCTCGTACGGAAGCTTGTATATATAAACGGCTTGTCTGTCCATGATCTTTGTTACCTCCTCTTTCCTGAAAATAAGCACTTTGCACCGTGCCGGCACTGTGCTATTACTGTGCTTTTCCGGTGCATTTCTGGTGCTCTTTTAGTGCCCTGTATTCTGCTATTATACTACATCAGACATCTGATTAAAATACCTATTGAAACTCTGGCGCTGGTATTTGACTGCACCTTCTGTAAAGCTGCCGGTTCCTGTATTTACTAAAGTTATTCACCTGAATATAGTTGCTGCCATTTACGCTGTATCGCACGATAAAGCGTCTATCGTGCAGGCTCTGCAGCATTTCATCAACCTGGCCGGCGCTCACGTCGTCAAATCCCATTATAACCTTCTTAATCTTCCTGGGATTGTCCTCCATGCGTCCCTTATCATCGACCATGGTCCAGAGGCCTGCAAATAATAACCTGGTTAATGGTGGGAGCTCTCCCATGGCATCATTGTCAAAAATGAGGTTCTTTATATTGCGCATTTGCTCCAGCTGCCTTTGAAAAACTGGTGTTATACATGCTTTACTCATACTGTTAGCCTCCTTCTCAAATTTTAAGCCGTTATTTTGATGGTGTCGGCATCACCGGTAATTAGTCTTATCAGCTGCGCGCCCGCTCTGATTCCATCGATATAGCCCTGGTCATACGCAGAAGTTGTAAGGTTACTTACCATATCCTCTGCTGCAGCTTTGCCTATTCTATTTGCCAATGATGATATGATTTCTTCCTTGAGCAGCTCGATGTCTTCCTGCAGATCTGCTGCTGATATGCTTCCAGTGTTGTTCTCATCTTGTAAAAATGCGGCTAATTGATAAATGTTCTTTTTCATCCTTCATTCCTCCTCGTTTACTATTCGTTCCGGAGCGGGCACCATGTCGGGCTGGTCCGTGCATACCTTCCAGGTATGTGTTTGCCTGCCTTCATGCAATCGTGCCGGTTTCCTCGCTTCCCTTCTGGGGTTATTTTGCAGTGCTCACACTTTTTGCAGTGTGGTATTGGTTTCTCCTCCGGCTGTATCAGTTCTGCAGGGAACTCCTGTATTAAATCCCTGCCCCAGACTTTCTCCAGCTCTTTGCTGCTATTCATAAAGACCGGGATTTCGGCGGTTCTGGCTGTAGTGACGATTGTCTCTATCCATTCCCGCTTTGGCTTTACTTTGTCCCGCCTATTTCCGGTCTCGGCTCCGATGATGATCCAGTCCATGAAGTCTATGTCGCTTATGTCTATCTCCTCCAGGAGCGGCTCTATATTGATGAATTGGTTATGCTGCTTCCTGGGGAGGAATACTATCTGATCAAGGTCAGCGCTCCTGGTGACGGTCGTCCCGTACCAGAAATTCCTGGAGCGGGGGAGTAGCCCTATGGAGCTCATTTGTTCGTATCTTTGCGGGTACCTTGTCATGAAAAGGTAATTGTGCCATGGTGCTGCTTCACAGGCCCTGAATACTTCCTCTATCCAGGTATCCGGGATCCAAGGTCCGAACAGATCCCCCAAGCTGCAAACGAAAATGTTCGCTGGTTTCTTCTTTTGTGCCGGCATTGGCAGGCGGTACCTGTGCATTATCGGTTCAAATCCCACCGGGTCCGGTATAACCTTGCCTACCTGGTTTTTAAATGGGTTATCCAGGATATAAAGTCCGTTTTCATCCTTCCGGAGCTGGCTGGATCCTTTGTTGATCCTCACGTCTCCGGAGAAGCGCTTTGCCTGTTTCGCTGCGTAGCAGTATGGGCAGCCATGCCGGCAGCCGGTGACCGGGTTCCAGGTGAAGTTACACCACTCGATCTGTGATATGTTCATCATCTGTTTATTCCTCCCTTCCTGGTATTAGTCGGTGATAGGTAAAAGGTAATAGGTAATAGGTTAAAGGTAATAGGCCCGGCTTGTACTGTGCTTTTCTCATACTTGTATGAGACTAATCTGGTGCTTTTTGACGGTCCTTGATTTTGTTAGGCTTCCAATAGGCGCCGGTATTCTGTCCTTATGTTGCTGCTTTGCGATAGCTGCAGCTTCTTTTCTTATTGTCTCAGCTTCCTCCGGTGTCCTGGCTGTGATCATGATGGTAATTACTCCAGGCTTTAGTTCCCGTGCTACATGGACCGGCGTTTCGTCCTCGTCAATCGTGATTATGTACCTTACCTTTGGCTGCTGTGTGATAGCTGATTGCAAGCTTACTACTTTGGCCATGTCTTTTACCCCCTATATCAATTTATGTGGTTGGGTCGTCCTCTTCGGGTATGTTTGCCTGCTCCTGGTTGGTATCCACCCGCGCCGCGTGGAGGCGGCAGGCTTGCGGGCATGGCACCCTGTTAAGGTGCCGTTTGTGGTTGGATCGCCTTACTGAGCCAGTTCTCTTTCTCCTGGCTGCAGGCTTTGAGTTAATTGTTTATGTTTATAATATAAATGATATTGTTTATGGCGTCAATAATTAATTTAACGTTTCTCGATAAAAGAGAAATATTATCGTTGATTTATTAAATAAATTCGTTTATAATGAGAATATTGAAAGGAGTGGTTGTATGTCAGTGTCTGAACAGCTGAAAATTCTATGTGTAAAGCTTGGAATAAGTGTCTCCGAACTTGGAAGGATATCCGGGAAAAGTCCACAAGCTTTCAGCCAGAAGATGAAGCGGGAAAGCTTCACTGTAGATGAATTAAAGAAAATTGCCGAAGCTGCCGGATGTAAATATGAGGGCTCTTTTATACTGCCATCTGGCGAGAAGGTAACATACTAAAAAAAAGGAGGTTGCCAAAATGTCCAATAATGAGATATACAAGTGCATAGCCTGTGGTAAACGCTTCTCTGTGACTATATCAAATGCAGGATATCCCGGCGGGAAAGAACGAGAAAGCATAAATTGTCCCTGGTGTGGTGCTGAAAACGGCAGCGAGGTAACAAGCGGCATTATTACTACCCGGAAAGTAATTGCGGAGGACGGTGATAATCAATGACTTTATATGAAAAAATCGACCGCTACAAGCTGGCCATTGATGAAAAGCGTCCCTTTGAAGGTCATTTGCTTCATGAAATTAAAAACTACTACCGGATAGGCCTTACATGGTCCAGCAACGCTCTTGAAGGGAACACTCTCACTTTAAGTGAAACGAAGATCCTCCTGGAAGACGGACTGACTGTCGGAGGGAAGCCTCTTCGGGATACCTTCGAAGCTCTGGGGCATGCAAAGGCTTATGACTTCATGTTTACATTGCTTAATAGTTACCAAATAACCGAAGAAGACGCCCTTACAATGCACCGGATGTTCTATACAGGTATCGATGTCGAGGCAGCGGGAAAATACCGCGATCGCCCGGTCTTTATAACCGGCTCAAAATATGAAGTATGCCCAGTAGAACGGATAGAAGAGGAAATGAAAAAGCTGTTCCAGTGGGCATGCTCCGCGCGTAACAAATACCATCCGGTCCAATTTGCCGCCCAGCTGCATAAGCGGTTTGTATTTATTCATCCTTTCATAGATGGGAACGGGAGAGTTGCTCGGTTGCTTATGAATACAGCGCTTATTCAAGACGGTTATATGCTGGCCATAATTCCACCAGTCTTGCGACATGAGTATATTAGCTTGCTGGAGCGGGCTCATGAAGATGATCAGCCTTTTATGGACTTTATTGCAGAGCGAGTTCTTGAGTCGGAGAAGGAGATCATGCGCCTACTGCATATCCCGCTTCCTAAACTGCCATAAAACAAAAACAAGCGGGGTTCCTCTCCAGGATTCCGCTTTTGTTATATATCTTCATTGGCCATGTACTGGCCGCAAAACAAGAGAGCCTATGCTGGGTTAATTACCAGGGGGCTCTCTTTGTTCTTTCATCTTATTTTATTGGCTTTGGGCCATGCCTATTATGGTTTGCGGCGTCGAGGCGCTTAATATTCGCCAGGGAACAGGATTGTCGTTACCGATCTGTCCCGCTCGGTGATGATCCAGATCTTCCCCTTACTGGTCTGGTACGCTGCAAGTATGCGCTCACCAGCTCCGATAGCCTGGTCATTCAATTCCTTATCCTCCTGGGAGAGTTCTCCCCAGTCTTTCCTATGGTACCGATCGTATGCTGCAGCTACTTCCCCAGCAAATAAAGGGCTTTCATCCATCTCATCAGCTACTCCTCTGGTTACTACTATCCTTCCGTATTCCATGGTTCCTCTCCTCTTTGCTTAAAGTTAAGTCCATGTTAATACAAATAGTCTCCAGAGGTGAAGGCATACCAGGTGGGTAATCACAGGCCCAGCTCCAGTGCGTTGACGTTTCTGCAATCGATCAACGTATGGGGAGGTAGGCGCCTTGATTATTGCTATAAATTACATAGAGGAATATGACGAGGCTCGCGGTGTTTATAAGATCCGAAATAAAGACGCTCCATTTTGTCCTGACTGCGGCCAGCTGCTCTCCGGATATGATACAAGAGCCCGCCATGTCGTTAATAGTTCCGGACAGATCCGATGGTTCAGGTTGCGCCGGCTAAAGTGCCCAGGCTGCGGAAAACTGCATCTTGAGCTTCCGGATTTTATGGCCCCTAAAAAGCATTATGAAGCTAAACTTATAGAAGATGTTATGGCTGGCCTTTCAGATTCATGCCCGGCAGATGATTCGACGATCCGAAGATGGAAAAAAGGAAAATACCCACCCAGTTTGCCTTAATAGGTTTTGTGCTGCATGATATGCTTGTCCCATACCAACGTTTTGTGAGGTGATACGGATGAAAAAGGCTTTTATTTATGTAATTCTGGCTTCGGCATTTCTTAGTGCCGTTTTTGTCACTGCTGGCATACTGGTTGGTCTAAATATCGCTGGCAATTCTTCTGAGACTGCAGCACCTGATCAGTCCGAAACCGCTTTCAATACTGCCAATAGTTTGGTTGCTGGTGGTTCCAACAACTCAATTAGGATCCCTGGTTTTAAGAAGATAGTACTTAAGGCTAACACGTTTGAACAGCCCGTAAATTTCTATAATCCAGAAGAGAATAATTGTTATTTCCGGATTACATTAGCTCTGGCAGACGGGACGGAGCTTTACCGTTCAGGCATGATTAAACCTGGCCAGAAAATAGACAAGATCGAAATAACCCGCCATCTAAAGGCAGGTACCTACAATGATGCTGTACTTCAATATGATTGCTATGCTTTGGAGAGTTTACAGCCTCTTAACGGGTCCGAAACCGTATTAGATCTGGAGGTGATTCCTTGAAAAAAAGACTTCTCTCATTACTGATGGTTGGTGTCATGCTCTGTAGCTTGATGCCGACAAGCGTTTTTGCTCAAGGTGCTACAAGTGGGGAAACGCTTGTTACTTATACCGTAAACGCCAGCTATGAAATCAATATACCAGCCTCTGTAAACCTGAACGAAACAAACGATCTTGTTATCACCGCTTCAGTCATGAATACAAACTGGGGAGATCGCGTTTCTGTGTTTATCGATGGGGACAAAACATATGAAAACGGTGGTAATTTTTATCTATACAAGGATAAGGGAACTCCTAACGAGGCTAAAATTCCATGCGATCTCCGACTTTCTGTTTCAGTCGTGAATGGTCTCGACTTCGAGGTCGCCCGCTTTGATGATGGTAGTACAACAAACTTAGTAGGGGATCCATTGCAGATCACACCAATGGGCGGTGGTCCTCCTGGAACATATACCGGTACACTTTATTTTAGGATCACGATGTCATAAATAGATCTCAGAGCCTCCTGGCGTTGGTGAACATTTGAGCTCGGCACTGCCGGGCTCTTTTTATATTGTTTTTTATCATATATCGCCCTAAATTCGGCGCGTATTTCCCCTTTATTTTGAATTTTAACTCCAGCATGGGTTATTTCCTTACCTACTTTAAATTCGCTCCGCACAAGTCAAATCTGGCCGTTTCTCGCCTGCATTTTTGATATGGACATGTCCGTCCAAACAAGTAAAGCAAAAGAGCGGATTTTATTCCGCCCTTTTACTTTTTAAGGCTAAACCTAATACGGCTCTTTGAAAATTTGACTAATACGAGGCATTGCTTTCTCGATGATAGGATCCTCAAATGGTCTTGGAGCCATTCTATCGGTTCCCTCTTCGAGATATGGAGCATACTTCACATCTGTAGTAATTGCCGGTTTTATTGTTACGGTATTGCTTATTTGCTCGGATGCAGATTGCGGTCTCCAACTCATACGCAGGTTTCCTGTTCGCATTGCAGGTGGTTCTCCTGGGGCTGAAGCTGTGTATATGCTTTTTGAAAATGGCCGCTTATAAACACGGCCGGATCGCTTGCCTTGAAGGACTGTTAGCGCTGAATTTCGGAGCTCGTTTGCCGCCCGAAACGCCCTTGATTTAGCCTGAAGAGTTATTTCCTCCACTATTTCATTAACAGCACCATCTAAATTGATTTTCAAGCTTCAGCTCCTCCTTTCACCGGCATGTTTGCAAAAATGCGGGCCAGCCTTTCTGCCAGCTCGTCTCCTATGTCGTCAGTCATTTCGCGGATGTAAGCCTTCAGTATGGCCAGCACTTTGTTCTCGTCGGTGGTATCTCCGCTGCCCTCAATCGTGAATTTAGGCTCTGCCTTGACTTCCACCTTTATTGTTAGGTTTTGGCCGGCTCTTCCGGTTGCAGACGCTACCGGGATTTCGTCTGGTTCATCACCTACTATTCCGCCGTCTTCGTATGCTCTGACTCCAAGGAGCTCACCGGTACGCTGCCATAAATCGAGGCCTCGTTGTCTCTTGCTTGGGCTTAATGGGATAATTCCTTCAGCTCCGTCCTCGGCCACTATACCCATATGTGGCTTTGTCATAATTCCACCGTATGCGTGTTCGAGAACGCTACCTTTACCCAGGCTGGTTGTTAGGCCGGTCTCCTTTGAGCCTTTCTGGCCCAGACCTCCGAGCCAGCTCTTGAAGCTCTGCCACTTGTCGCCGATCCACTCGCCAATGCCACCGAGCTTTTCGCCTACCCATTCCCATGCCCTGGTTGCTCCGCTCTTGATGGGCTCCCATACGTTAGTCGAGAACCAGTCGGCTACTCCGGACCATGCCTCGCTTACTGCATTCTTTGCTGCTGTGAATTGATCTCCCAGCCATGCTCCTGCTGTCTGCGCCGCTGTTTTTACCGGGGTCCATACTGTTTCATCAAACCAGGTACTTACGGTTCCCCATGTCTCGCTTACCCAGGTCTTGGCCTCGCTCCATCTTTCGCTTACCCATGCTCCTGCAGCCTGGGCTCCTGTCTTGACAGGGGCCCATATACTCTCTTCAAACCATGAAGAAAAGTCAGACCAGCGCTCTCCTACCCATGTTCTCGCGTCGTTCCAGCGGTCGCTTACCCACTGGCCGGCTGCTTGCGCTGCATTGCTTACAGGGGTCCACACGGATTCGTCAAACCATGCTGAAAAATCAGACCATCTGTCTCCGATCCATGTTTTGGCGTCATCCCATTTCTGGCTTACCCATTCGCCTGCAGCTTGTGCGGCGTCGCTTACCGGGGTCCAGACGCTCTCATCGAACCATGCGGATAAATCGCTCCATTTCTCGCCTACCCAGTCTCTGACTTCACTCCATGCGCCGGCCGCTATGTTAATTGCAGATATGCCGACGTCCTTCACCGGTGTCCATACCGAAGTACCGAACCAGTCGCTGAAGCCGCTCCATTTGTTGCTGATCCAATCTCCAGCCGCGTTCCACTTCTCGGCCACCCAGGATCCGGCGTTTGAAGCTCCGGTCTTAATGGAGTCCCATGTGTTGCTTGCCCATGTCTTGGTATTTTCCCAGAACTTCGTTAAGGCGCCGTCTTTGTCTGTGGCGTCTGATAGGGCCTTACCGGCTTTATCTCCAGCGAAAAGTGAAGCGGCTCCACCAATTCCCGCTCCTATAAGCGCTCCTGGTACCGCACCGATGCCTCCAAATAAAGCGCCAATGGCTGCGCCTGCAGCAGCTCCTGTGCCGACCATGCCTGCTTTGGTCCCTGCTGTTACATATTCATCTTTAGCAGCTTTGCTATTGCCGGCCTTGCTTGCTTTTATTCCCTGGTATACATCAATACCAGCTGATCCAAGTCCAAGAATGCCGCCGATAATTCCAGCAATCGAAGCACCTCCGACCGCTGCAGCTCCGCCGGCAGTTGTTGCTCCGCTTCCGAGTGCTACTCCTAACTTGGCCAGGCCTGTTGTTAATGCGCCTCCGGACGCTACGTATGTGCCATTAGCAAGCTTCACAGTATTTATAGCATTTCCTGCCGCTCCCGCGGCGCCCGGTAAAGCAAGAGGCGATCCTCCTCCAGGAAGCTTCGGTATTGTCGCGGGTCCTCCTCCAGGTAAGCTTGGAATGTTGTTTATGATTTTGCCCCCGCTTCCGCCTCCTCCAATCGTTGGGCCATTGATGTAAACTACAGAGGCCGTAACGGCCATAGTGGAAGTTATGAAGCTGTCAGGTACAAGAGATCCTGTTGCTGCAGGTACTCCATCTTTGCTCCCTTTTCCGAGGAGATTAATTAAACCCTTGCCGCCTTTCCCGATCAGCTTGAAAATTCCGAGCTTTTGAAGGGCCAATGCTATTGCGCCGGCCGACAGCCAGGATGTGCTGCTTGGTTTCTCTCCTCCTGGGAGCAGGGTTCCTGCGTCCTTAAATACGCCTTTGATGGCGTTCAGGATTGCCTCGCCTACCTTCTTGCCATCAAATCCCCGTGTAAAACCTTCAGCGAATGAAGCTCCTATGCTGGTCCCATCCTCTACGGCGCCCCTGGCGTCAATTCCGAGTATGGCAAGCAATCCTGCAGAGAGTGCAGTTCCTATTCCTTCACCGATTTTGCTGGCCTTGTCTGCAAGCCAAGCCTTACCGGTTGAATTCCACCATTCGTTGAACGGCTGCGCTATTATCTGATCCCATGCTATCTTCAGCTTTTCTCCGAAGTTTTTAGCGTCTTTCCATTCCTGGGAGTTGACCATGCGCTGTATGCTATTTCTCAAGGCATCCACTCTGGCCATTACCCACTTGGAGATATTTGCTCCGGCTTTCTTCCAGGCCTCTCCCCATTCAGCTATAATGTCCTGGTTATCGTCTATCCATGTTGTGAGTTTTTCGAGTCCTGGCTTTACACCTTCCCACAGGCCTTGTCCCCATGGTCTCAAAAGTGAGTTTTCGAGAGTGTCCTTAAGGGTTGATATCATGCCTTTGGCCGTCCTGGATTGGTTGTTCATCATGCCACCAAAACGCTTATCCATACCTCGCAACAACGCATCGATAACCTTTGCCGCTTCTATGCTCTCTTTACCGATGTTCGCTACCTGCTCGCCAGTAAGGCCGAGCTCTTCCTGAAGGATCTGGTTAGCTGGTACTCCGAGTTCTTGTAGCTGCAAGAGTTCCTCTACTTGTGCTCGTCCTTTGGCCTGCATTTGTCCGAGGGCCCTTGTGATCCTGTCTATTCCTTCAGAGCCTGCTCCCAGGCCGCTGGCCGTGTCACCTATGATACTTAACATATCGAGCACCTTGTCGGCTTCAAATCCGAAGGCCATTAGCAGTTTACTGCTGTTGATCAGTTCCGGAAATTCAAACGGTGTTTTGTTTGCGAACTCTGACGCTTCCTTCAGGAATTTTTCTGCCTTCTCGGCGCTTTTTAGCATGGTTTCAAATGCGATCTGTGTCTGCTCGAAGTCGCCGGCTATTTGCATTGGCTTATAAATGCCGGCAAATGCACCGGTGGCTCCGAGTATAGCTCCCTGTATGGATGTCGCGAAGTTCCATAAGCCTCTTAATGGTGCCGTGGCCATGTCGATTACTTTCATCGTAAAGCTGAATGTTTTACCCGCTATGCTACGTGCTTTTGATGAAACCTTGCCTATTATCCCTGACGCTCTATCCAGGGCATCAAGAACAATCTGGTACTTTGTCCGGTTCATTTGGTTTAGCCGATCCTGCGTCTTTTGATTAGCTCTATCAAAGGCATTCAGCTTGCTTTTAGCCTGTGATACTCCGGGGTCTGTATTATCCTTGATACTTATTGGTATCTCAATTCTAAAAGTCTCGCCCATTCAGTTATCCTCCTTTCTGCAGTATTTCTTAATTGAGAGCTTAAGGAGGGAGGAGCTCTGACACAGTAAAGGAAATTGTAGGCTAATGCACTTATATAGCCTTTTCCTTTTAGGTTTCCGCTTTTCACGTTATCCCTCCTTTCTGCTTATTTCTTACCGGAGGCTATTCCTCCGAGTTGATTTCTGACCTGCTTTCGATTAAGCAAAAGTCTAAAATATCGCATATTCGCTTTAGTGCAGCGGTTATGTATTCTTCGTTCATGGGACTGCCTATCTGAATACAATTAACCAGCTCTTTGGTTTCTTTCAGCTTGTCCAAGGCTTTCTCATGTGGTGCCTTTTCAGCCGCCTTTCTTGCTGCAGCTACCCTTTCCTCTTGCTGCCGCTGTAGCTCCTGGCGTTGTTTTTGCTTTTCGATGTACTTAGCTCTTTCCTCATTTCTAACTTCTGCAGTAGGGAAAAACATTGTCTTCACCTCCTTCCAAATTCTTCAGTTAACTTTTTTGTTATTGCCTCCTGGAGTTTAGCTTTTATAAAAGCCGGACTTTCCTCTTCAGTGAGCAACTCAACTCCACCGATACCGTATAAAATGACTGTCAGGTCCTTTACACCTTTGTCTATGTCCTTGAATAATGTCCTCCTGTTTATATTGAATCGTGCCGCCGTTTTATAGCTATCCAATGGATTTTCTGCAAAATAGAAACAAAGCAATTCGTTATACACTCTGGCTTTACCATCTTTAGCTATTGTCCTGTATGTCTTCATCGCTTGTATAAGTGCTGCTTTCTCTTCAGGGCTTGACTTACCATCCCTATATCTTTGCAAGGCATGTTTTACAGCTTTTTGCCGGGTTTCGACCATTATACTTGAACTGTCTTCCAGCTCTATTAATTTCTGAATGCTAAATGCCATTTCACATCCTCCTTGATTTTGTTATATGAGTTCGAGAGCCTCATTTTCAAAGCTAATAATAATACTCTCTGGATTTGAGAATTCATTTGCAAGTCTAAACTGATAAATTCCCCCTAATTCTTGTATAGCTTCTGATTTTCGGAGCTTATTGAAAGCAGAACATCTTATATTCCATGTAAGCCACCTTTCCCATCCCATGATCTTCCCTATCTCTGTTATGGTTTTTTCTTCATAATACCGGTAATGTATATAAATCTGCTCTCTTGGTGAAAGCTTATCTATCTCTTCTCTGACAATAAGCATCATATCGTTAAGTTCGCTATAACTGTATGTATCCGAAGAGGGGTCACAAATTACGTCCTCTAAAGTAAGGCCTTCTCCTTCATCAGATATAGGTGTATCGAGCGATATCGTCTCAACCTGCCGTTTACCCTTAAATCCTAATTCCGAGTAGCAAGCATTTTTCACGTGATACCCAAGGTATGAGGTAAAAAGAAGTCCCTTATCAGGCGAAAAATCATTTGCGGCCTCTAAAACTGCAAAGTAACCGCACTGCAGTAAATCTTCCGGCTCTGCTAAACTGCTCTTGCATAGAGGGAAATACCGGCTTATAAGCTTGAAAAGCAGTGGCTTCACTGCAAAGTACAATTTATGCAGGCTTTCTATATCTCCCTGCGCGGCTATGGTTGCCAGCTCCTCATTTGTCACTTGAAAATTCCCCCTCTCCGTGATAGAATAATTAAAACGATTGTTAATTTATGGCTGCAACGGAGCGGGAGCTGTTTCAAATGCTCTCGTTTTATTTTTGCTTGTTAACAACCATAGTTTTACCTCCCCATATCTTTAAGGAAATCCTGTGCTCTCTTGAAGCCTGCAAGGGCATCTCTCTTACCTTCGGATCCCGGCGAGCTGGTCGCTGGTTCCTGGTTATGCCCGTCAAAATGCTTACTATTGATTCCATTCATCGGTCCGTCCTCGTATTCATCATCCCATCTGCCCTGGTTTAGCCAGGTTGTTGGATTCGGAATAAACCGGCCGTTTTCTCTTTGCCATTGCTCCGTTGCTTTGGCTCTGCCTATGGCCATCATGATCTTGTCAAATAGTTCTGTGTCCGGCTTTACCTTCTTCCAGGATGCTAATGCTGCCTTCTTGCCTACTTTCTTTGGGTAAGCTTCCCAGAACTCATCGAACCTTTTTTCAATCAGGCTCTTGGAGGGCTGTTCGCAGGTTTCTTTTCCAGCTACCGTTCCGGCCCTTTTAACCGTTAGGCTCTTTCCTGATTGAACTTCTTTTTGTTCAGGGCCATTATCAGCGTCAGTCGAAGTAGTTAATGTATTCTCTTCTCTACTATTCTCTTCTTTACTTTTCTTTTCTTTACTTTGGGGATTAATGTTCGCATTATCATTACTTGAATGGTGGTTATTGTTGACAATAATCAAATTTTTGTATGCATTAACTTCCTCATCATCTAAAAGCAAGTGTATTGAGTTTATCTGGACTCTTTGTCTTCTGTCTGCTGCCTTCAAATATCTCCTTTGGATACCGCGCGAAGTCAACACTTTGTGCTTTTCATATATGGATTTATCAAATATGCCCCATTTTAAGCAATCGTTTATGATTTCATTAATTACGTTAATGTCTACATTTACCCGCCTTGCGAATAGTAACTGTTCTTTCTCTGTCCATTCATAAAAATAACTGTTTTTGTAAATCTTCATAAACAGCCTAATCACTACTCCAAAGCCTATTATTCCGTATCTTGCTTCAATAAGGGCTATTTTGTCGTCTTGATCCATATCTACATCAAGAGGGAAGTAATCTAATCCTTCTTTTTGAGGTCGGGCCATACTCGCACCTCCAATCCTGGAGCTATTCTTATGCTATCCATATCTCTACCTCCCGCTTGGTTGCTCTACAATCGTGAACAATTCTTCAAAAGGTACCTCAAGCGCCTCACATAGAGCTTTTACTGTTCTGGGACGTGGGCTCGCCTTTCCACGCTCTAACCGGTTAATAGTTCCCGAGTCGACACCCGAGATTTCGGACAAAGCCTTCAAACTTAATCCTTTTTTCATGCGGTAAACCGCAATTTTTTCTCCATTAAGCTTCATGAGCTCGCCTCCTTACATTTTGTACTTGTAAATATTATATTGCGTACATATTGTATTGTCAATACTTTATGTTCGTGTTATAATTTTAGTATTGCGTTTTGTATGTATTTATGGTATCATATTATCCAAAATAAGGAGGCGTCATATGATTGGTGATAGAATAAAAGAACTGCGCGAAAAACGAGGGTTAACACAAAAACAACTATCAGAAGACCCTTACTTAAATCTGAATATAAATACTCTGGCATCGTATGAGCGGAACCTTAGAGAGCCTAAAATCGATATGATCGTTAAACTGGCTCACTATTTTGGCGTCACCACCGATTATTTGCTGGGAGTAAGCGAACATAAATCTGATGAAAACAGCGCTATTTCTAAACAAATTCCGCTTTCTGATAAGTCTATCGATTTTTTGAAATCCGTTCCGCCCGAGCTTCAGCCTACCCTTGACTTGTTGCTTTCGGATCCAAACTTTGAAAACTTTCTACTTGAAGTAATGGCTTATATGTATTCCTTGAAACATGGGGAAAGCTTGGAAAGCGTTGATTTAATAAACCATAAATCAAACCAGGCTGGTAGCTCTTTTGCTCCTCCTAAAATCATAAGCAGACTACTGCCACGTCTACAGCAAGTGAAAGTATTCGAAGCATTGGAGAAGCTTATTAATTCCGTGACAGAGCATGAAAAGAGAGTTAATATATAAATCCTATAAAAAATAGTCCCGGCTTAAGCGGCTGGGATTTTATGAAGGGAGGAGAAGTTATGGCTTCTATAAATGTTAACTGCGCATGTGGCAATCAGTTTGTTACAGAAGAACCTACAACGGATTCCGGGTTTACTGTCGAATGCCCTACTTGCGGTGCTCGGATCCGAATAAAGCCTCCGGGAATTTCCAGCAAACAGTTCAAAGCAGCTACAGCCCCATCTGCAGCGGATCGAGTGGCCGACCGCATAAGAAAGTATGAAACTGTATCAGGTATCCTTTGGTTAATAATCGGGGCAGTACAGCTGGTCCTTGTGTGGACTGCAGCTGCCGGTGTATGGAATATCATCAATGCGATTATGAGGCTGCGATCTGTAAAGAGCATATACGCCGGCAATCCTGCGATCGTGCCCTGGTATGACAGCCGGCGCAATTGGTTAATTGCTTTCGCAATCGTAAACCTTGTCCTGGGAGGTGTGATTGGTGTCTTCCTGGTCGCATTCGATTGGTGGATGAGAGACTATGTTTTGAGGAATAGGGCAGTATTTGAAGGGTCCCCCTCTCAATCGGCTTGATTAGAATTGACGTGATGATATGCTACTGACTTTTTCGGAAAGGAGGCGGTTTGTTGCCGGTTTACAAAGATGAAGAGAGAAAAACGTGGTATGTCTGGTTCCGCTACAAAGACTGGGCCGGCGTTGTGCGTCAGCACAAGAAGAGAGGCTTTCAGAAGAGATCTGAAGCTGTCCAGTACGAGCGAGACTTTCTAAAAAAGCAAAGCGGCAGCTGTGATATGAGCTTCGGCTCTATGGTGGAGCTATACATGGAAGATTGTAAATCGCGGCTCCGCTCCACGACATACGAAAGTAAGAAGTACCTCATTGAGTCAAAAATACTTCCAACTTTTAAAGATTTACCTGTCAATGCTATAACAGCAGCAACGGTGCGCAAATGGCAGAATGAGCTCCTGGATGATGATGCCGAGTATTCTCCAACATATCTTAAAACGATAAATAACCAGCTGTCGGCCATTTTCAATTTTGCCAAGCGCTATTATGGACTGAGTACCAATCCTGCAGCTGTCGCAGGATCCATCGGTAAAAAGAACGCCGAGGCTATGCAGTTCTGGACAAAGGATGAATTCCAGCTTTTTATTGAAGCTGTTTCAGATAAGCCTGCGTCATATGCTATTTTTAACACCTTATTCTGGACCGGTATGCGCTCCGGAGAGCTCCTGGCCCTTACTCTGAATGATATAAATTTCGAAGCTAAAACGATAAGCATAACAAAGAGCTACGCCAGGATCAGCGGAGAAGATGTGATCTCTCCTCCAAAAACTCCAAAGAGCCGCCGGGTAATAACTGTGCCGGATTTTCTCCTGGATATCCTGAAGGATTACGCCGGCCGCCTGGTGGACTACGAGCCTTCGGACCGCCTTTTTGAATATACAAAGCACTACCTTCAAAGCGAAATGGACCGCGGGTGCAAGAAATCAAGGGTAAAAAAGATACGTGTTCATGACATCCGCCATTCCCACGCATCGTTATTGATTGAACTGGGTTTTTCTCCGCTGCTTATATCAGAGCGTCTTGGCCATGAGAATGTGGAGACCACTCTGGAAATATACGCCCATTTATACCCCAATAAGCACGGGGAAGTTTCCAGTAAACTGAACGAACTATTTACCCCTAAAATTTTCCAAAAAACAGGCGAAAATCCGGGTATTTCAGAATAATGCTTCCAAATTGCTACCACGGACAAAAATTAAGCCTCTGAAACCCTTTATTTTACTGGGTTCAGAGGCATTTTGACGTCTATTCCCACTCAATTGTTGCTGGTGGTTTACTGGTTATATCATAAACGATTCTGTTAACGTGTTCTACTTCATTCACAATCCTATTAGAAATCTTTGCTAATACATCATGGGGAATTCTTGCCCAATCAGCTGTCATAAAGTCCGTTGTAGATACTCCACGAAGGGCTATGGTATAGCTGTAAGTTCTTTCATCTCCCATGACTCCAACGGAACGTAAATTGGTAAGTACTGCAAAGTACTGTCCTATTTCTTTATCAAGGCCTGCGTTGACTATCTCTTCACGGTATATATAGTCAGCTTCTTGAAGAATGGCTATTTTTTCTCTGGTCACTTCTCCTATAATTCTGATGGCTAAGCCGGGGCCCGGGAAAGGTTGTCTTGATACTAAGAATTCGGGAATGCCAAGGGCTCTTCCTAGACTTCGCACTTCGTCTTTAAAGAGGTCTCTTAAAGGCTCGATAATTTCTTTAAAATCTACATAATCAGGGAGTCCGCCAACATTATGATGGCTTTTAATAACCGCTGCATTTTTAGTTCCACTCTCAATTACGTCAGGATAAATGGTTCCCTGTACCAGAAAATCTACCGTTCCAATTTTCTTTGCTTCGGCTTCGAATACACGAATGAATTCTTCTCCGATGATTTTTCTTTTGGTTTCAGGATCTGTAACACCTTTTAGTTTGTCTAAAAATCTGTCCTGGGCATTAACACGAATCAGGTTCATATCAAACTGTTCTCTGAATACTTTCTCAACTTCGTCCCCTTCGTTCTTCCTAAGAAGGCCGTGATCTACAAAAATACAGGTTAATTGCTTTCCTACCGCTTTATGAATGAGTACTGCCGCAACAGAAGAATCCACTCCTCCAGATAAAGCACAAAGTACTTTTTTATTACCTATTTTTTCTTTTAATTTCTTGATGGATTCCTCTGCAAAGTCTTTCATAATCCAGTCGCCGCTGCAGCCACATACATCATACAGGAAATTTTTAAGCATCTGAGTACCTTTTGGCGTATGCATAACTTCTGGGTGGAATTGAACACCATATAGTTTTCTTTTGGTATCTGCCATAGCCGCTACAGGACAGGTTCCAGTAGTGGCAATGACTTCAAAGCCTTCCGGCGGCTCGCTAATATAATAGGTGTGGCTCATCCAGCAAACGGTCTGTTCTTCTACATCTTTAAACAATGGATTGTCTGTACGAACAATTAAATCTGTCTTCCCATATTCTCTTTGGTCTGCCTTAGCTACTTTTCCTCCTAAAACATGACCCATAAGCTGAGAACCATAGCAAATACCCAATACCGGTATGCCCAGCTCAAAAATTTCTTTTTCTACCATGGGTGCATTTTCTTCATACACAACACTTGGTCCGCCGGTGAAAATGATTCCCTTAGGATTTCTCTTTTTAATTTCGTCTATGGATGTATCATAAGAAAGCACTTCACAATATACATTGGCTTCCCTGACTCTTCTTGCGATCAGTTGATTGTATTGACCCCCGAAGTCCAATACAATAATCAGTTCGTGATTCATAGCTTTCCTCCTAAAAATAGTTTATTGTTTAAAGCTGCAATGGATATCGTCGGATTAAGCATCTTCCATCAGCGATAATTGTGAAATCCGGAAAGACTGCTGTCAATCCGGATTACCATAAACTAATATTCTACACTGTAGTTAGGCGCTTCTTTTGTAATATGAATATCGTGAGGATGACTTTCTTTTAAGCCTGCTCCGGTAATTTGAACAAATCGGCCATTTTCTCTTAGTTCATCAATAGTTCTCGTTCCGCAGTACCCCATTCCTGCACGAAGGCCTCCCATCAATTGGTAAACACTGTCTTCAACAGATCCTTTATAAGGAACACGGCCTTCTACACCTTCAGGCACTAACTTCTTAGCATCTTGCTGGAAGTACCTGTCTTTACTTCCTTTTTCCATAGCTGCAAGAGAACCCATTCCTCTGTATACTTTATATTTTCTTCCCTGGTACAGTTCGGTTTCTCCAGGGCTTTCTTCACAACCTGCAAACAAACTTCCCATCATCGTTACGCTGGCTCCAGCGGCAATTGCTTTTACAATATCTCCTGAATATTTGATTCCTCCGTCAGCAATAACCGGAATGCCGTAAGGTTTTGCAGCTTCAGCACAATCGTAAATTGCAGTAATCTGAGGAACACCGACCCCTGCTATAACTCTCGTTGTACAAATGGATCCAGGTCCGATTCCAACTTTAACCGCATCAGCCCCTGCTTCAATCAGGGCTTTTGTTGCCTCACCGGTTGCCACATTTCCTGCGATCACTTGCAATTCTGGATAAGCGGATTTTACTTTCTTTACAGTATCCAACACACCCTGGGAATGTCCATGGGCTGTATCTATAACGATCACATCCACTTTTGCTTCTACTAATTTTGCTACTCTGTCAAGAACATCCGCTGTAACTCCAACTGCTGCTCCTACTAACAGTCTGCCATTTGAATCTTTTGCAGCGTTAGGATATAAAATTGCTTTTTCTATGTCTTTAATCGTAATGAGGCCTTTTAAATTTCCTTCCTGGTCTACAATAGGCAGCTTTTCTATTCTATACTTTGATAAAATCTCTTTTGCTTCTTCTAAAGTCGTTCCTTCCGGTGCAGTAATAAGATTTTCTTTTGTCATAACTTCTTTTATTTTTCTATTATGATTGGTTTCAAAACGCAAATCCCTGTTGGTAAGGATTCCCACCAGTTTAGTTCCTTCGGTTATAGGAACTCCCGAAATACGATATTTTGCCATTAATTCATTGGCTTCATATACATAGTGTTCAGGAGATAAGGAAAATGGATCTGTAATAACGCCATTTTCAGAACGTTTTACTTTATCTACTTCCTCTGCTTGCTGTTCAATGGACATGTTTTTATGTATAATTCCAATACCTCCCTGACGTGCCATTGCAATAGCCATTCTTGACTCAGTCACAGTATCCATCCCCGCACTCATTACAGGAATATTCAATCTGATCTTTTTGGTCAAATTCGTAGATAAATCTACGTCCTTAGGAAGAACCTGAGAGTAGGCAGGTATCAATAAAACGTCATCAAATGTTACTCCCTGTTTAATAATTTTATGCATTTCTCAACCTCTCCTTAATTTTTTCGCTAAAGTGTATCAAAAGATTGTAACCTTGTCAACTATTTTATATGTTTCCTTTTTTATTTGCAAGTATGTCTTTTCTTCAAATTTTATGTAGAATTTTGTATCAAGCAATAAATCCATTCTACTAAAAAAGGCGGGTCATACCGCCTCACTTTTTTATATGCAATTTCCTAGGAATTAAATGAAAAATTCCTTTTAAAATTTCTTCGTTAGGTTCAAAAATCATTTTTACCTTTTGGTTATTATGCATGAATACTGCAGCATATGTATTGGATTTGATCTCTCCGCTGCTAAAATCCAAAGTTTTTTCAAAACCACTTAATTCATGGGAATGGTCTTTATCTTCCACATGAGCCATTGCTTCAAAATCTTTAACAGAAACAGAAATCAGTCTTTTACGCTTGCTTTTATTGATGATCTTATCAATATCCAAATCACCGTTTGTAAAACTATACTCATATTCAATGTTTTGTCTTTGTACAAGCCAATATGCTCCATAGGCTACAATAATCACGACCAGTACAAAAGCCTGAGGAATAAAAAGGAATGATGCAGCAACCAGTAAAATTGCAGCAAGAATAACCAATGCCGTAATCATACCATCTTTTGCAGTACGTTTCTTGGACACAAGCTGTTCTTTAAATATATCTCCCACATCTTCACCCCTTTATCATCTCTTAATCACAAATTAGATTGCTTAATAATGTATATGGTAACATATAAAATTCTAAATATCAAGAAAACAGCTTGCCCAAAGGACAAGCTGTTTTTAAGTAAAATTTATTACATCATTCCCATTCCTGGAGCTCCGCCAGGCATAGCTGGTTCTTTTTCAGGAATATCTGCAACAACAGATTCTGTTGTTAATAATGTAGAAGCAACGGAAGTTGCATTTTGAAGAGCACTTCTTGTTACTTTAGTTGGATCAAGGATTCCTGCATCAATCATATTCACATATTCTTCTGTAAGTGCATTAAATCCAACATTCTTTTCCGATTCTTTTACATTATTTACAATCACAGAACCTTCTAATCCTGCGTTCTCTGCAATTTGACGAAGAGGTGCTTCAAGAGCTTTAAGCACAATCTTTACGCCTGTCTTTTCATCGCCTGTTGTGGTATCTAATAAAGTTGCAACTTCTTTGATCGCATGAATGTAAGAAGAACCACCACCAGCAACAATTCCTTCTTCTACTGCTGCTCTTGTAGCTGCCAAAGCATCTTCGATACGAAGTTTGTTTTCTTTCATTTCAGTTTCTGTTGCAGCTCCAACTTTAATTACTGCAACACCACCTGCTAATTTAGCCAATCTTTCTTGTAATTTTTCTCTATCGAATTCAGAAGTTGTTTCTTCAATTTGATTTTTAATTTGCTTTACTCTTGCATCGATGTCTTCTTTCTTTCCTGCTCCACCGATAATAATAGTATTTTCTTTTTGAACTTTAACAGTTGCAGCTTTTCCAAGCATATCTAAAGTAGCTTCTTTTAATTCCAAGCCTACTTCTTCAGAGATCACTGTACCGCCAGTTAAAATAGCGATGTCTCTAAGCATGTCTTTTCTTCTGTCACCAAATCCTGGTGCTTTTACTGCTACACAGTTAAATGTTCCTCTTAATTTATTCAGAATTAATGTAGTTAATGCTTCTCCTTCTACATCTTCAGCAATGATAAGGAGTTTTGCACCTTGTTGAACAATTTGTTCAAGAAGCGGAAGAATTTCCTGAATGTTGGAAATCTTCTTGTCTGTAATCAAGATGTATGGATCTTCGAGAACTGCTTCCATTTTATCCATATCCGTTGCCATGTAAGCAGACAGATATCCTCTGTCAAATTGCATACCTTCTACAACTTCTAATTCTGTATGCATGGTTTTGGATTCTTCAACAGTAATTACTCCGTCATTGGATACTTTTTCCATAGCATCAGCAATTAAGTTACCGATTTCATCATCTCCGGCAGAAATCGCTGCAACTCTTGCAATATGTTGCTTGCCGTTGATTGTCTGGCTGGCATTTTTGATTACTTCTACTGCTTTATCAGTTGCTTTATGCATACCTCTTCTTAAAATAATAGGATTTGCACCGGCTGCAATATTTTTAAGTCCTTCTTTAATCATAGCCTGAGCTAATACTGTAGCAGTAGTTGTACCGTCCCCTGCAACATCGTTGGTTTTGGTTGCAACTTCTTTAACCAATTGAGCGCCCATATTTTCAAATGGATCTTCTAATTCGATTTCTTTAGCAATAGTAACACCATCATTGGTAATTAATGGAGTACCATATTTTTTATCTAAAACGACATTACGTCCTTTTGGTCCTAAAGTTACTTTTACTGTATTCGCTAATTTATCCACACCAGCTTCTAATGCTGCTCTGGCTTCGGCACCAAATTTAATTTGCTTTGCCATGTTTACATCCTCCTTTTATAATTGAATTTGATCTATTATTGTTCTACAATCGCTAAAATATCACTTTGTCTTAAAACGATATATTCTTCATCATCAATTTTTACTTCTGTTCCGGCATATTTTGAGTAAATTACTCTATCGCCAACTTTTACTTCCATTTTAACTTCTTTTCCGTCTACTACTCCGCCAGGTCCTACAGCCACAACTTCAGCTTCTTGAGGTTTTTCTTTTGCCTGATTGGGAAGAACGATACCAGATTTTGTCTTTTCTTCAGCTTCTAATTGCTTAATAACCACTCTGTCACCTAATGGTTTGAGTTTCATTGTATAACCTCCTTCAGAATATGTACTTTTTACTCATTATTTTTCGGCTTATTAGCACTCATCACAATTGAGTGCTAACTACAAAAATAATATTAATAAAAGCATGTTGTTTGTGCAAGGCTATATTTCACCTAAAATTACACTTTAGCTAGTGTTTCCATAAATTACTTCAAATATTCTTCGTTTTTCTTTGATTTACTAACATTTTCTCTTTGTATCACAGAATAATATTCAATAGACTTTTTAATTTTAAGAATAATTCTTGAACGAAAGGAAGATAATACAAAATCGGAATAAAAATTGCCGGAAGCAGGTTACCGACTTTTATTCTCTTAATCTCCAGCATATTGAGTCCTATAGCAAAAATTAAAATACCACCAACGGTTGAAATCTCTCTGATCATATCAGCAGTCATATAGGGTTCAATCCACTGAGCCAGTAAAGTAATTGCCCCCTGATAAATAAATACCGAAACTCCAGCCAGGGCGACCCCTATACCTAAGGTTGAAGATAATAAAATAGAAGTAACACCATCCAATACGGATTTTGCAAACAAAGTTTTATGTACTCCCTGGAGACCGCTCTCCAAAGCCCCCATAATGGCCATAGTCCCTACACAAAAAAGCAAACTGGCAGAAACGAATCCCTGGGATATGTTGTCGCCTTTATCCCCCTTTTGCATTTTACTCTGAAGATAGTCCCCTAAATTCTCCAGTCTCAATTCAATATTCCACCACTGACCAATGAGTCCTCCAAGAATAAGACTGATAATAAACAGTATGGGGTGACTTGAAGGCTGAATCATATTTCCGATAGCACCTGACGCTCCAATAAATAGTACGGCTAAAGAAACTCCATGGAATACGATCTGTTTGTAGTCTTCTTTCAAGCCGTTTTTTAAAAACATCCCCACTAACGCCCCACAAAAAATTGCCAAAGCGTTTACAGTCGTTCCCAGCATCGAATTCCTCCTCATTTGCCAAGTCTTAGCTGTCTCGCATAATAAAATAAATACTGTTGCGCGATCCCTGCTAAATTCCCAAAGTATTCTTTGGCAAAAGCCTGAATCTCATTTGGACTTGTATCTCTATTAAAATAGAAGTATTCCATTACTCTTTTTACCCATACGTCAACAGGAAAAGCTTCCTCATGACCTATGCCGAATAGAAGAACACAATCTGCAATCTTTGGTCCTACACCCTTTATTTTCAGAAGTTCTTTTTTGGCTTCTTCATAGGGCATATTTGCAAGCTTTTCAAGCTCTACTTCCTTATTCTTCACTTTTTGGCATGCATCCATAATGTAAGGTGCCCGAAAGCCTGCTTTACAATTTCTGAGCTCTTGTTCATTTGCCATTGCCAATTGCTCAATTGTAGGAAAGGTATAGTAATCATATCCTTCAAAAGTACAAATATATTTTCCAAACATTCTACTTATATTCTCTACTACTTGTTTGATATGCGGAATTTGCTTATTTTGTGAAATGATAAAGGATATAAGGCATTCCCAGGGTTCTTGGCGAAGAATCCGGATTCCGGGAGCAAACTGAACTGCCCGGGCCAAATGGATATCTTTTTCAGCCAAGTGTCGTTTAATTATATCATAGTCTTTGTCCAAATCAAAGTAAGAACTCCATAAATTTTCAAACTCTTCTGCGGAAGTCGGATAAAGAATGATCTCCTCTTTTGTCTGGAGAATTCTTAATACCTTTCCTTTGGCAACAATCACGTAATCATTTTGAGCGAGCTTATGAAATCTAAAACATTGTCCGCATTCCAAAATCTGCTCTATTTCAAAGCTGTCCTCTGCTTTTAATATGATTTTGTCTTCTATTTGCTTATATTTCATATTTTCCTTCCTCTCTAAAAATATCCATGATATACTAAGAGTATTTAAACCATGGAGTGATGTTAAATGAAAGAACAAATTTATACAATACCAGTTATTGATGCATTTAAAGAAAATTCGGAATGCCCTTTTTGCACATTGCACCAGGCTTTAGAAAGAGAAAGCGTCGACTTTATGCTTGGAGCATCTTACATGGAAGATGACATTCGAATGGAAACCAATAAAAGTGGTTTTTGTCCCCATCATTATCAAATGCTTTTTAACGAAAACAATCGTCTTGGTCTGGCACTTATACTTCATACTCATTTCCAGGAAGTTAATAAATTTCTTTCTAACGCAATAGATTCACAAAAGGACTCAGCCCCCCGCAACTCTTCTTTTCTGTCCGGACTGATTAAGAAAAGAGTGCCTTCCAAACCATATAAAAATCCTATTTCTTCAGACCTCAATACTATCTATGATGACTGCTACATATGCAATAAGATTAAGAAAACCTTCGAACGCTATATGGACACTTTTTTTTATCTATGGAAAAAAGATCCTGAATTTGTCTCCTTAGTGTCTGATGGTAAAGGCTTTTGCTTAAACCACTTTGCTTTCCTTATTGAAAGCGCGAATTCCGCTTTAAATAAGGAGCAATACAATCATTTTACTCAGATTGTTTTTCCCATTCAACTTGAAAATTTTAAAAGAATAGAAGAAGAACTGGATTGGTTCATCCAAAAATTCGACTACAGATTCAAAGAAGAACCATGGAAAAACTCAAAAGACGCTGTCCAGAGAGCTATTCTAAAAATCTCTGGTATGGCAGTTGAAGAATAATATGTTTTTCATTAGGAGGGACTTGTCTATGTCCGTTTATTTTAATAGCAAATTTGACATATCTTCTAAAAATATGCCGTATAAAAACAATTTTCAGTACCTTCAAGATCTGCTTAAGTTGCTATAACTACAACTTTTTCTTTTGTTTAAGCAATCCGAGGAAGATGGGGAACAAAATTCCAATAAATTCAAGGGAATTGTACTGTCAAGAACAGATATATCCATTTGGAATCACAGCCAATTCATAAGCGAAGGACATCTTAACTAAGCTTGTTACAATCAAACATGCCATAACCTTGAGAAAAAGGCTACTCTCCTAAAACCCATATACAATTGTGATGATGTTGTGCTTCCCAAAGAACAGATTAAAGAATTAAAAGATGCTGCCAATCAAGTCAAATTCAAACACGTTGTGCTCAATCAATGGGGATTTGATTCAAAATTGTCCTACGGCAAGGACTTAAGCGTTGTGTTTGCTGGTCCTCCCGGAACCGGTAAAACCATGGCTGCCCAAGTCATAAGCTAAAGAAATCAATAGGAGATATATAAAATAGATTTATCCCAGGTTATCAGTAAATACATTGGTGAAACTGAAAAAAACCTGGTAAATCTAAATCATTTTCTGTATTCGACTGTATCTTTTTTGCTAGCACATAATGTCCCCCTTAAAATACCACCCTGAGAGCGGATATCTACACTTATAAAATAGTGATATACTCATCATATATCTCTTTATTACAGGCTTTTTAAAATTACTAGCAGAATTATAAAATAATACAAATATTCGTTTTATGTTCTAATAGCCAAAATAACAATAGCTATACACAAATATCAGAATCAAAGATTATTTTTAAACTATTATTTAATCTTCATCTTATAGAACAACTTTACAAGATTTGTAATATAAAATTTCAAACTTTACAATCTCTTTATATGTTAATATTGAAATAATATTGCAAATATATTCAATAGTATCAATTAAAAAATTTTTTAACTAAAAAGGAAATCGGAATTATTTGTCGAATTAAAATCAAGTATTACATTTTATAATTTTATTATGATAAAGGAGGAAAGAATATGGCACAAAAAAATGTAGCCACAGGAGCAGATGGTGAAAAATTTACACCATATGTTCCAGCTAACAAGGTTATGCCTGAATTTACAGGTCTATCTATTGTATTGGGTATATTGCTATCCGTGGTATTCGGTGCAGCAAATGCTTATTTAGGCCTGAAGGTTGGTATGACTGTATCAGCTTCCATACCAGCTGCAGTTATATCTATGACCATTGTTAGAGTTATATTAAAAAGAAAATCTATTCTGGAAAACAACATGGTTCAAACCATCGCATCAGCCGGTGAATCCCTTGCAGCTGGTGCAATCTTTACGTTACCAGCGTTGTTCTTATGGGGCGAATCACCCAGCGCATTAACGATGACTCTGATCACCTTAGCAGGTGGTGCACTTGGGGTATTATTCATGATCCCTATCAGAAGATACTTGATTGTACAAGAACATGGTAAATTACCATATCCGGAAGGAACAGCCTGTGCTGAAGTTCTTCTTGCTGGAGAAGAAGGCGGAAGCGGTGCGGGATTGATCTTTGCCGGTGGTGGAATAGGACTCATTTATAAATTCTTAGGGGATGGATTAAAACTGTTCCCAACTGAAATTGAAACTCCGATAAAAGGATTTGATGGAGCAGCTATTGGTATGGATGTTTTACCTGCTCTTCTTGGCGTTGGCTTTATTATTGGACCAAAAATTTCTGCATATATGCTTGCCGGTGCAATATTGGCATGGCTTGCTTTTATCCCCATGATTACTTTCATTGGAAGTGATTTGACATCAGCTGTATTGCCAGCAGCAGACTTAATCAAAGACTTAGGTTACTGGGGAATATGGTCTAATTATATCCGCTACATAGGTGCCGGAGCCGTTGCAGCCGGTGGTATTATCAGTATGATTAAATCTCTGCCTGTTATGATTTCATCCTTCAGAGATGCAGTAAAAGGTTTTGGAATAAAAGCTTCAGGTGAAATTGAAAGAACTGATAAAGACCTGAATGGTAAATATGTAACTATTGCAACCATTGTTATTATCGTGTTAATGGGCATACTACCTGTTATCCCCGTTGGAATAATGGGCGCTATATTGATTGCAATATTCGGTTTCTTATTCGTAACCGTTTCTTCAAGAATCGTTGGTCTTCTTGGAAGTTCTTCCAACCCTGTTTCAGGTATGACAATTGCAACATTATTATTCACTACCATCATTATGAAAGCCACTGGAGCCAGCGGCAAACCCGGAATGATTGCCGTTCTTTGCGTAGGCGCAGTAATCTGTACAGCAGCAGCAATTGCTGGAGATACTTCTCAAGATTTAAAAACCGGTTATCTTATTGGAGCTACTCCTTGGAGACAACAAATTGGTGAAATCATAGGTGTAGCTGCTTCTGCAGTAGCAATCGGATTCATCATGATTCTATTAAACAATGCCTACACCTTTGGTTCTAAAGAATTGGGAGCACCTCAGGCAACTCTTATGAAACTTGTTATTGAAGGTATTATGGATGGAAACTTGCCTTGGAATCTTGTATTTATCGGTGTTTCTTCTTCATTGATATTTGAAGTATTAGGCATTTCTTCTCTACCAGTTGCTATCGGCATCTACCTTCCAATTCATTTATCCACTCCAATCATGGTTGGTGGACTTGTAAAAGGTGCGCTTGATCTCTTGGTTAAAAATAACGAAGAAAATAAAGCTAAAACTGAAAATGGTATATTGTACAGCTCCGGATTAATTGCAGGGGAAGGATTAATGGGAATAATACTGGCAGGATTTGCTGCAGCCAATGTAGATCTTGCAGTTGGAAATTACCCATTAGGACAATTAGGTGCTCTCATCCTCTTCTGCTTAGTCATACTATCATTGATATACTATGTATTCTTTAAGAAAACAGAAGAGAAAACTGTGAAAAAATAATATTTATTTCATAATGCAAAGAAGGAATCTTAAAGAATAGATTGTCTTAAGATTCCTTCTTTAATGTTATAATTAAGTTAGTTACTGTAAAAAGGAAGGTAAAATGATGAAAAACGACAGAAATGTACTGGAAATGATCCCTGTACGAAATGAAAAAATACTATGGGAAGTCAAAGAGGATAAGGTACTCTTAACCATTAACAGAGATCGAACTTTTGATCGTTTGATGAACAAGTTATTTAAAACCCCTCTGAAGACTACTGTAGAATTGGAAGAGTTTGGTTCATTTGTATGGCAAAAATGTGACGGAACCAATACGATAGGTGATCTCTCAAACCTTTTAGAAGAGAATTTCGGCGAAAAGGCTCATCCCGTTTTAGAAAGACTGCTCATATATATGAAAAGTTTGCGTGAGAATAATTTTATCCATCTGAAATAGGAGGCTAATTATGAAGTATGTATTATATATCCTTTCCATCACTGTTATTACAATGGTTCTCATGTATATAGGGATCATAAAAGAAAAAAATCTCCCTATAGAACTGGCTAACAGGCTTTACAAAAAATGCGCAAGAAAAGTCATTAAATATTTAGAAAAAAATGAATCAATCACTATCCCTGAAATCCGAAATCTAATAAAAAACGAAACTGTTTCCGTCATTTGGAGCAAAAAAAGATTAGGCATTACGGATTTAAACAGTTTCGTAAGACATCTGATTGATTATTTACTCAAAGAAGAAAAAATCGAGCGTATCAGTGGTAAAGTCAATTCTTTCAGGCTAAAGAAATAACTGTTCTTATGTCCATAAGTCTTTAGCCATCTCCTCTATTTCCCGCTTTCTCTTCTCTGTCTCCTGATCATCTATGCGTATTTCAAGAACTGTTCCCTCTTTCGCACCCTCAGGGATAAGTTCTTTCGGCATATCAATAACCTTGCCGTTTTCTAATTCTACAACAGCAAATCCATTTTCAAACCTGTCAATCGTAATAAACATAATTCACCTCTAATACTCCTTTTCATAGACTAGATTTCCTTTTCCGTCTGCTGAAAAAATAATCGTACCACTTTGATCTGTTCTTAAGATTTCTATATTTCCTTGCTGCAACTTAGTGATTGTTTCTTCATGAGGATGACCATACTTATTGTCTTTCCCTGCGGAAATCACAGCATAACGTGGATGAACAGCTTCCAAAAATTCATCTGATGTAGAACTATGGCTGCCATGATGACCGACTTTTAGAACATCCGATTCAAGTTCTTGGTAGGTAAGCTCCAAGATCTCCTCTTCCGATGTTTTTTCTGCATCCCCCATAAACATAAAAGAATTACTTCCAAAAACTAAGCGAATGACAATAGAATAATCGTTGAGTTCTGTATATTCTTCGCTGTTAGGCGCAAGTATCATCCACTCTGCATCTCCCAAAGTATAGGAATCTCCAACTTTAGGAGTGGTAACTTTAAGATTTTTATTTTTAACAGCCATGATGACATCTTTAAAGGTTTTAGTAGTACTTGTCACCTTCGGCATAAAAATCTGCTCTATATCAAAATTGTTAATAACTGCATCCATTCCTCCTATATGGTCTTCATGGGGATGGGTTCCTATCAAATATTGCAATTTGTCAACATGATGTTCTGTAAGATAATTTACAACCAAGTCACTGTCATTATTATTGCCTGCATCAATGAGCATATACTGATTATTTTGCTCAATAAGTATGGCATCTGCTTGCCCGACATCTATAAAATGAACCTTTAGGTTCCCACTTGGTTCTTTCTCATATTCTGTTTCAATTTCTATCGAGCACCCTGTAACAATAAAAATGAGAAGACTCATAAGTGCTACAAAGCTTATGAATGCTCTAAAACGCTGTCTGTTCATAGTCTCTTTCCTGGCCTTTCTTAATTGTCGTATTTATAAATATATTTTAGTCATAGATTTATTGCATGATCAACTTAAAATTCCTGAAAACATAATAGATTTTTAATTTATTTTATCATACCTTTTATGAATTTCCTAACAAAAACTGCATTTATCTAATAGAATATATCACTGTTCTACATAGCAGTATGAATTTTTTAAAGATATTTTCATTAGCATTTTATCATGCTTATTGACATATTATAGTAAAAACTCATTTAAGGAGGAATGCCATGACTCTTGAGCCTTTTGTAGATCCCCTTCCACTTACAAGAACTTTACAGCCAAAGGAACGATTCAAATGTTTTACTTATTATGAAGTTACAATGAAAGAGTTTTTGCATAATTTCCACTCGAATCTTCCCAATACGAGAGTATGGGGGTATGAAGGAGAAATTCCCGGCCCTACAATTGAGGTAACTCAAGGCGAATGTGTCCATATAAAATGGATAAACGATCTGCCTGATAGACATTTGCTACCAATTGACCATACTATTCATGGCTCAGGTGAAGATATGCCTAATGTCCGTACAGTCGTTCATCTCCACGGAGCTGAAGTAGAACCTGAAAGTGGCGGCCATCCGGAAGCCTGGTTTTCAAGAGATTTTGCACAATGTGGTCCTCGTTTTGCACATACGGTTTATAAATACTCTAATAATCAGAAACCGGCTACACTCTGGTACCATGACCATGCCCTGGGAATTACTCGTTTAAATGTTTATGCTGGCCTTGCAGGAATGTATATTATCCGTAACGAACAGGAGGATTCTCTTGGCCTTCCTTCAGGCAAATATGAAATTCCTTTAATCATTCAAGATAAGTCTTTTAATGAGGATGGTTCTCTTTTCTATCCCAGAACAGTAGATAATCCTCCTTCCGAATTTCCCAATCCTTCGATTATTCCAGGTTTTGTAGGAGATTTCATTGTTGTAAATGGAAAGATATGGCCTTACCTGGAAGTTGAACAAAGAAAATATCGCTTCCGTATTTTAAATGCCTCTAATCAAAGGTTTTATCGCATGAGACTAGACTCCGGCCAACCCTTTGTACAGATAGGTTCCGATGGAGGATTATTGCAAAGACCGGTTACTGTGGATGAAATCACTATAGCACCGGCAGAGCGGGTGGATGTAATCATTGATTTTAGTGAGCAACCCGTTGGTTCAAACATTATATTAACAAATACAGCGCGTACTCCTTTTGATTTCGGTGCTCCTCCTGACCCTAATACAACAGGATTAATCATGCAGTTTAGAGTTATTTCCAGAGAAGGCACGGATGAAAGTCAAGTGCCAAAATTCCTGACTACTGTAAAAAGATTCAATGAATCTGAATCAAAAAGAACAAGAGATATCACTCTGGATGTCACTCAGGATCGATATGGAAGACTTATGTTCATGTTAAATGATCACATGTATATAGATAAAATTACGGAAAATCCGATGCTTGGAGATATAGAAATCTGGAGGATTATAAATTCAGGAATCGCTGTACATCCCATTCATATTCACCTTGTTCAATTTCAAATTCTGGACCGTATTCCATTTGATGTAGAAGCATATAATCTGAAAGGTCAGATACGTTTTACAGGTGATCCTGAACCTCCCCTTCCCGGCGAACAAGGATGGAAGGATACCGTTCAGGCCTTTCCAGGCTTCGTCACCCGAGTCATTATGCGTTTTGCTCCCTATATAGGACGATATGTATATCACTGCCATATTTTAGAACATGAAGATTATGACATGAGCGCCAATTTGAGGTAATTCCAAGAAGATTAACTCTCTGCGGCAACGATAAATGTCTGGAGTGCTCACAAAGTTGCAGATGTATATGTGAATAAACAAGCAAAAACACCAGTCATATTTCGTGACTGGTGTTCTTTCAATAGTATTCCTATCCTATAACATAACTGTTTATAAGATCATACACCTTAAGAAGAAGATTATCCATATTTTTGCCTTTGAAAAATTTAAGCTCTATACTGATTCCACCGGACAGTACCAGCTTTATTTCTGAATCCAAGTCAAATGTTCCTGCCGTTTCAACCGCATAAGTAACGATATTTTTATAAGGTATTGAATAATATTCTATTTTCTTTCCAGTGATTCCTTGTTTATCAGCAATTAAAATACGTTTGTCAGTAAACACTGCAACATCTCTTACAGTTTTTACTGCAAAATGCACTACTTCATTTTTGGAGATGAATGGCTCAAGGCTTGGAGAAAGAGGTACTTCTTCGTAAAAATTAAAGACTTTGTTTAAGCTTACATCCGCCACATTATAACCTCCTATACATTATATTAAAATTTAACTGTTCACTACTATTCTTCCCAGCTTACAATGTCTTCAATACTTTTTCTTTTTTTCTCCGGCTTGCTGTCTTCTTTTGGATATCCCATGGGTAAAAGGGCAACTACTTCTAAGTGGTCTGGTAGTCCTAATATTTCATGGCACTTTTGCGCATCAAAAGCACATACCCAACAGGTACCAAGTCCTAAATCAGCGGCAGCTAAAGTCATATGGTCAACCGCTATAGCAACATCTATATCACAATGGTCTTTACCATCTTTTCTTTTCCATGATTGAGAATGATCCCCACAAGCAACAATTACAACCGGTGCACTTTGAAACCATGGACGTGGATAAGTTTCTGCTACTTTACTTCTTAACTGCTGATCTGTAATCACAATAAAATGCCAGGGTTGATAATTTACCGCAGAAGGAGCAACTCTCGCAGCTTCCAATACTTGAAGAATTTTTTCTTTTTCTACCTCTTGTTCTTTGAAATTTCTAACAGAATATCTTTCCTTTGCAAGATCCAAAAAACTCATTGCTCATTCCTCCTTATACATTTAATAAATCAATTTAATATAAATATTTTTCTATAAGACTATAAAGTACGTCCAATTCAAAAGGCTTGGATATATAATCATCCATACCTGCTTCAATACATTTTTGTCTATCCTCATGAGATGCAAATGCCGTCATGGCAATAATAGGGATATGATCGTCTCGATCACGCTGTTCCCTAATCATTCTTGTTACTTCAAATCCATCAAGTTCAGGCAATTGAATGTCCATCAGAATTAAATTAACCCGAGTATTCTTCAAAATACTTATTGCTTCTTTTCCATTGTAGGCAGGGATATAATGATATCCTTTTCTTTTAATAATGCTTTCCATGATTTCTTGATTAATTATATTATCTTCAACGCCTAAAATTGTTTTAGCTGAGATACATTGATTACTTTTTTCTGTTAATAAAATCTTATCTGACTCTAAATTTGATATCTCTGATATTTTATTAATGATTGGATTGAATTTATCTATGGATTTTTTAAGCATACTAACATATCTGCTTTGCTCATGGTCAAGAGGTGTTGTTTTAAAAAGCTCTATTATTCCTACTATGCCGCTGATCAGATTTCTTATTTCATGGCTCATATGGGATAAAAACTGATAAGAATCAAACTTTCTTTCTTCCAAGATATCTTTATAGATTCCAACAGCTCCATTAAACATTCCATTGCGATCATAAACTGGAGACAAGGAAACAAAGACATCCGTTTTCGTTCCATCTTTATGCAGACTTGCTGTTGTAAAATCTTTGATGATCTCTCCCGATCTTACCAAATCCATTTGATTATAAAACTCAGAAAGTTGATCTTCCGCTATTAAAACTTCTATGCTCCTGCCAATAATCTCATTTGCTTTATACCCGAATCTTTTTTCAGCCCCTTTACTCCACAGAGAGATCTCACAATTCTTTGTCAGTCCAATAAAGTCCTCATCAAAAACATCTAAAGATGTAAAAAACATCATAGCTTCATTTATAGGAATATGGGAAATATTTTTCAAATTTTCATTCATATATATCCATCCTTCATTTTATCGTTTGTTGTGCTGTTATTGATCACTGTAATGAATGATCTTATAGTTAGATCTTTAAAAGTATGTTCATTGCTGCGTATTTTTCAAAATAAAAAATCTGGTTATGCCCGTATCCATGTTTATAGCCATTCATAATATCCTGTATTTTATAAAGAAGCCCTAGTTTTTCACATTCTTTCTTAAGTAAATTCCATAATTCCTGAGCTTTTGGAGAGGAACATTCATAAGCATTTCATACATGCTTATATACTTCTGTTTCATCATCGAAAAATACTCATAAAGCTTTTTTGATCATATTATGATTAGTTCCAAACCAGGAATTATTGGAAGAATATTCGGAAATCATGGTCTTCGCCTTCACAAATCCCATATAGGATAAACCTTCTTTTCAACAAGTTTCGTATGATTTGATATGTAATTGGGGACTATGGACTAAAAGATTGCTCAAATGAGATTACTTTTTATTATACATTATACGAATATAATATCAAATTAAATTTAAATAACATACGTAGAAATCGCTATTTCTTTTTCTCCTATTGCGTTTTTATTAAAAAATAAAAAATGCGAGCTTCTGCTCACTGCTGAAACTCGCTTAAGTCAATATTACTGATGATTCCTTTTTGGAATTTTAACTTCAAAATTTTTTTAACGCTTTCATTAATCCGTTCTTCTGAAAACTCTCCTCTTTGCACTGCATTCATTAAGGCCTCAACAGATCCTTGTAAACTTGAAGGACATAATAATATATCTGCTCCGGCTTTCACTGCATAAACAGCTGCAGTGGAGGAATCATAATGATCCGCTATCGCCTGCATATTGAGAGCATCGGTGATAACAATGCCTTCAAAATTCAGCTCGTTCTTCAGAATATCTGTAACGATTTTATAGGAAAAGGTGGCAGGAACATCCTCTATATCCGGCACGATAAGATGTCCAATCATAACCATATCTGCTCCTGCATCAATACCTGCTTTGAACGGCAAAAACTCTTCTTTACGAAGCTGATCAAGAGATTTCGTTACATAAGCCGCACCATAATGGGAATCCACCTTTGTATCTCCATGCCCGGGAAAATGCTTTAAGGAGCAAATGATGTCTTGATCTCTAAACCCCTGTACTGCGGCCGATATCAACTCCGCAGCCTGTTCAAAGTTATCACTATAAGCACGATCACCTATGACTGTATTCTCGGGATTGGACCATACATCTGCCACTGGAGCGAAGGCTGTATTAAATCCATATTTTTTGATTGAACCGGCAATCAATACAGCATTCTCATAGGCCTTCTTCTTCCCCATATTTTTATACGTTAACATAGCATCTAAAGAATAGGGATGAAGTGTTTCCATGACTCTGGCAACCCGCCCGCCTTCTTCATCACTGGCGACAAATAGAGGAATATTAGCATAAGACTGTATCCCTTGGATCATGCTGATGACTTGCTCTTCACTGCTTAGGTTTCCCTTTTGGAAAAGCACTCCTCCGACAGGATATTCTGTTAATGCGTTTTTGACAATATCTCCTGCTGCCGTTGTATTACTCACTCCAGTCAAAGAATCTAGAAAAACTATAGACATTTGACATACTTTTTGATGCAAGTCCATTTGATTCAGGATTTCATTTACCAGAATGTCTTCACTTTCATTTTCTTCACCAGCGTCCTCATCCGTAGATTCGCCGCTGTTTTCCTTGGCTGTTTCATTTTCCTGAGGTAATTTACTGTCATCCCTATCACTATTATTCATTTCATCATCTGTTTGTTCAGAAACTTGATCCATATTCTGGTCGTGTCCCACTCTTTCATCAAAAAAGTTTAATTTTACTACTATTATAACGCTTAAGAGAAAAGCTATAATGATCAAACCATTAACAGTAACTCGCTTCCATGTTGCCGTTTTTTCATTTCTTTTCATCTTATTGCTTTCCTTTACATATAAAATTTTGAAAACATTAAGATCTATTCCTTTGATTATTTTAACCCCAAAACTCTGATATTCCCTTCTTAATTTTTTCAATATATCTCAAATTTATACTATTTAATATTATTGCTGTTTATAATCAATTCCTGCTTTAGCTGCCTGACTCATCTGATATTTTCTTTCGATGTAATAGATGCGATTCCCTTTACGAAAATGGGCTCCTGTTTGCTTGAAATGAAAAGGTACACCAAACTCCATACATTGAGCTCTGGTAGAGAGTATCCAATCGTAATCGCATACCCTTGCGTCTTTACCAGATTCACCGCCACAGATCACATTTTCTATTTTGCTATGATATTTGGCCAAATATTTTCTGATGTCAATAGCCTCCAGCATTGGCTCATGAATAATGGACTGATGTTTAACAGGTAATTCCAAAAAAACAGGCAACCTTTGATCCGTCATTTCTTGGTTTTCACAGGTACAGCAAATGTGAACATTTTCATAGCCCTCTCCCCAGTCGGAGGGCAAATTTTTATAAAAACGGTCAGGTCTTTTGGTTACAATGAAAAAATTAAGATCTGAACGCAGTTTAATATACCGCCAGGCATCTGTACGCCACTCATCTGCTATTGGATGAAAAAAATCAGATGTAAAACAAGTGTATACGAACTCCCCATCAGCTTTAAGTTTATATTCGCCCTTGCGGTTTTTCTGAACAGGAAGATCGAATGATGAAGTCTTTTGAACTACTGAAGCATCTTTATCAAACTCTGCATCCCGCCTGTATACATAACAATGCGCACATCCCGGGCTAATTTTCGTACATCCATGCCATGGATTCCAGGTAGGCATTTAAAACTCCTCCTTATATAAACTTAAACTTGAAATTAAACTTAAACTTGAAATTACAGTTTCAGTTCCATATGTTCATAACGGGATGCCAGACCCTTGGAAGGTGCTTAACATAATTCTTCTTAATTATTAGGGTTTAAGGGCTTCTTAAAGGTTTCTATTTGTTCTTTGGCCTCCGAAGATATTGAATCCGCTAACCGATTATGATTCATAGATTGCGAAGTCAAATAGCTTTGTATATGATTTTTATTCGTATTTTCTATCTCATATTTTAATTCACTGGCAGATAACAAGCTGCTTCCGGTACCTCTTACGATCACTTGCTGCAAGCCGTCTGATGTGGCTACTATAATATGATATTTTTTACTGTGGTCATAAGAAAATTTTTCAATATACTGGTCTGCGGTCTGGGCTTCCTTTGTATATACGACATGAATATTATGATAATCAATCATTTCTTCTGTATGCCCTTTGACCCTATAGGCATCAAAAACAACAATAACTTCACATTTTTTAGTTGCTTTATAATTGCACATTATATCTAAAAGTTTGACTCTTGCACTGTCCATGTCGTCCTCAGCTAATTCTTTAAGTTCAGGCCAAGCATGAATAATGTTGTAACCGTCCACTAGAAGATACGTTCCTTGCTTTGACTCTTTAGGTTTAGGCTTGTCTTCAATTTTAGAACGCATTGCTTCATAATAACGTTCCACGGAGGATTTTGATTTTTTCCAGGTGGATTTCTTTCCTTGATTGGACACGGTTTGTCCTAAAATCTGATCAATTTCCTCTAAGCTAATCCATTCCCTGTCTGAAAAGGTTTGGCTTTGAACTTCTTCTTTGAAGTTTTCCTTTTTGGACTTAAGATAGCTTTCAATATGCATATAATCTTTTACTTTATCCCAGCTGACATAAAAACCTGCCCCGTAGGAGCAAAAGATGGAGCCTGTAGGATTCTCTGTATCTGCTTCAGAATCATAGCCTATTCGCTGTATAACTTCTTCTGCATTATGACAAAGCTCATAGCCCTTTAAGGTACAGTATAATCTTCCAAAGCCCTTCGTGTAAGACATCAACTCTTTATGATAATTTCTCATGGTGACTACAGGAGCACTGCCTACCAAAGTGGTCATTTCACCATCAGTCTGGAGGATCTCGCTGGTTCCATACATCTTTTCAATATCCATCATGGCTCGTCCCACCATTTCTCTGGGAACTTCCATCTGAAAACTATAATAGGGTTCAAGCAATATGGAATTGGCTTCTTTTAATCCCTGACGTACAGCGCGATAAGTAGCCTCTCTGAAATCTCCACCCTCTGTATGTTTATTATGGGCGCGACCGGATACCAGCGTTATTTTCATATCCGTAATTGCCGAACCAGTTAACACCCCTTTGTGAATCTTTTCTTCTAAATGGCTTAAAATAAGGCGCTGCCAGTTTCTTGCTAAAAGGTCTTCGCTGCAGTTTGTTGCAAACTGAAGTCCACTGCCCCGTTCTCCGGGTTCCAGTAATAAATGAACCTCTGCATAGTGCCTTAGGGGTTCAAAATGCCCAACCCCTTCAACCGTATTGGTAATGGTTTCTTTATAAACTATATGACCGTCATCAAAGGTCACGTCCAAATTAAAGCGATCTTTAATAAGACTTTGAAGGATTTCGATCTGGACCTCTCCCATAATTTGTGCCTGGATCTCTTGCAGCGTTTCATCCCATACAATATGCAGTTCCGGGTGTTCTTCTTCTATTTCTCTAAGTTTCGGCATAACTTCCCTTGGAGAATAACCATCGGGTAATTTGATCTGATAAGATAATACTGGTTCAAGAATCGGTTTGCTAAAATTTTGTTCAATCCCTAATCCTTCACCGGGTTTCGTTTGCGTAAGTCCTGTTACAGCACAAACTGTCCCGGCAGAGATTTCTCCTACTGCCTCAAAATTTTTGCCTGAATAAATACGAATTTGATTGATTTTTTCTTCCCATCCGTTTCCTGATAAAACGTCTCTTACTTTTAATTTCCCTCCAGTAAGCTTCATATGAGTTAGCCTATTGCCCTGCTCATCTCTCGTGATTTTAAAGATTCTGGCCCCAAATTCTTCCGGATAAGAAGGCCCTATGGTATACTGAATCAATTTTTCCATAAAATACTCTATACCTTCCAATTTCAATGCAGAGCCAAAAAAGCAAGGAAAGATCTTCCGCGCTTTAATTTCTTCTTTAATTTGTTCTTCAGTGACATGCCCGGTTTCTAAAAACTTTTCCAATAAACGCTCATCCGTCATGGCCACTTCTTCATAAAACTCATTCCCATTATCTTTCTCAAAAGATATACAGGCATCGCTTAACTGACTTTTAATAGATTTCATCAACTTCTCTTTATCCGTTCCTGGCTGATCCATTTTATTAATAAACAAGAACACCGGAATCTGATACATTTTTAAAAGGCGCCAGAGGGTCTTGGTGTGACTTTGGACCCCATCGGCACCACTAATCACTAATATGGCATAATCCAAAACCTGAAGGGTGCGCTCCATTTCCATGGAAAAATCTACATGGCCCGGTGTGTCCAACAGGGTAATTTGAGTGGAATGGATATCGAATACCGCTTGTTTGGAAAAAATGGTAATCCCCCTGGCTTTTTCAAGAGCCTCTGTATCTAAATAAGCATTTTGGTTGTCCACTCTTCCCATCTTTCCAATTTTACCGCTTAAATATAGCAGGCTTTCCGATAATGTTGTTTTCCCCGCATCTACATTGGCTAGTATGCCAATTACCAATTTCTGTCTCATAGATTTCAAATCCTTTATTTCTAAATGTATTCATCATCTTATATTTATAAGTAAAGTTTTTAACCTTAAAATTTAATTTCATCCAGTAATAGTATGATACCAGTAAAATTATTATTTTTCAATTTTATTCATCTGGTATTTATTCTTTTGCATTAACAAATGCAGAGATTTTCTATCATATTTGAATGAATTATTTTAATAACTGCAAAAGAACAATCTAACTTAATTTCATTTAATTTTCAATAATCCTTCTAATCATCTCTGATCACTTTTACACTGTATTGTACAGCAAAAGCCTGTGCTATGGTGTTAGATAGCAAATCTAAATACAGACTTTTTTAATCTTAAACATTTAATTCCATCTGCTATGCTTCTAACGGCTTCCATGGCATCTCTTTTACTTTCTCTTTTCCCTCTACAGATAGACGCCAGACATATACATAGGCCTTGATAACTTCTTTCGTATTTTCCAAATATATTTTTTCTATAACTCTGTTATACAGTACCCCTTCATCTTCCAATTCATCCAAGTTAGCCAGTACTTCTCCATCTACGCTGTACACTTCTCCCAATATCTTTTCTTCTTGCTTTGGCAGGATGCCTGGATAATCTTCAATATGATACATCTCATAATCATTAAGGATTCCTTTTCCTAAATATCGAACATTTTCATTATTGCTTAAATAATGATGATTACAATATCCCTGCATAAGCGTTCCATAGACAAATACATTGCATTTTTTCATATCTTAACTCCTTTAGCACAGAATCCTTTTCTAATGCCTCTAAATTCAGTAATCAATTCTTTTCTTATATCCATTTTATCATCATGATATATAAAACAACCCAAAAACTATATTTATATCCTCAAATATTAATGAGAGGTGTAATTTTTTGTCGAATTTTTGTAACATGTCCGAATACTGTTCATATACTAATAACAAAGGAGGTGAAAAAGATGAGAATAAAAAATGCAAATAATGTAGCAGGAGCAGGAAGAAACAGATGCAATGGTAATGGGAATGGCAATAACAGCGCTGTACTGCCGGCAAATATTAAAGACGTATTGAGATTCCTCAATGAAGACGATGTAAAAATCGTATTAAAATCTGGAAAATGTGAAGAAGTCGAAGTACTTGGTGTAAACGGAAACTTACTGGCAGCAGAATATGAAGATGACATCAAATTCGTTGACATCGATTGCATCTGTGAAGTCATTGCTGATCCTGAAGATGTCATCGAAGGATTATTCAAACAACATCGTTGTAACTGTTAATCTTTGTCCATCATAAAGGACGGTTCTTTAAAAACCGTCCTTTATGCTTTAAAATTGAATTTTATTGCCTATATCTGTGCAATTTGTTATGTGCAGGCAGTAAAAATACTCCTAAATATGAACATAAAAATCAATCTTTAATCCCCACTGCAAGTATGGATATAATTGCAAGAATCCCTAATAACCCTGTCGTAATAAAACCAGTCATAAGCCCGAATTTATCCCCTATAACCCCAAGCAAAACCGGCCCCAAGATCATACCCACACCATATATTGCCTGATAAAATCCCATGGTGGTAGTCCTAAGGTTTGGTTCTACATTTCTTATCACCAGTCCCATTAGCATAGGAAAAGTCATCGCTCTTCCTATGCCGCTGATGATCTGCACCAAGTAAAGCAAATATAAATTAGGAACAAAGGGAGTAAGAATACATAAAACTGTGTTTAATCCGAACCCAATAAGTAATGTGTTTTTACTTCCAAAATATTTTACAAATACGATCCCTGCCAACGCTGAAAATAATATTTGGGGAAGATTAAAAAACGTAGTTAAAAGCCCCAATTCAAACGAATTGGCTCCTAACTTAGAAGCCACGATTGGCGTAAATCCAAAAATCGTCGCAAAAGTTATAAATTGAGACAATATCCCTAAAAAGCAAATATGTAATATATCTATATTCTTTACAATGATAAGCAGATCAGATACTTTAAAGGGCTTTCTATCGATGGCATCTTCTTTTGGTATAAAAAAACTTAGAAGAAATCCCATAAGGCCTACAATGGTACTCAGCAAAAATATGTGCCTCACGCCTAAGTAAAGGGAAAGAATACCTGCCAACAAAACTGCAGTAAATTGTCCGATCATATTTGCTGAGTTAATGATTCCTATAGCCTTAGTGGATTCCGAAGGCTTATAATACCCAGAAAACATTACCGTAAAATTTACCCAAGTTGCTGCAGCTACCCCCGCCAGAAATCTTCCCCCTAAAAGAGTATAGGGACTTGGTAATATAAAAACTATAAGTGCACTAAAAATTGCTGTAAAAAGACCTAATACAACAAATATCTTTCTTTTATTAAATACATCTGATACGATTCCTAAAGGTATTCTTAAAATAGTCTGACTAAGTCCATAGGCTCCGGTGATCATGCCTATCATTCTATATGAAGCCCCCATATCTTCTGCAAAACTAGACAACTGGGGGACATACGCATATAATGAAAACCAAAATAAACCTGTTACAATGCAAAAGAGCACCTTTTTATTAGACATAATACATCTCCTAATATAATATTTTGGTAATTTATCTTGAATGTTTTGATTTATCTCTATTATATAATAAATTACCTTTATCAGGAGAGTAAATCGATATTTTTTTCAAAAGTTTATCTTCTACAGCTAATACACAAAATCTTGGAAGATTTATTAAAACCTTTGATTTCTAAGACAGAAAGCAGCTGATTTTATATCCTTTTTCCCTAGAATTGCAGATACGACTGCTATTCCATCTATATTAGTATCTTTTAATAAAGATACATTATCTTCATTGATCCCTCCGATGGCAACGACAGGTATGGCTACACTCTGCTTTATTTCTTTTAGCAAATCTACAGAGACATCTCGTGCGTCTTGTTTCGTGCTGGTGGGAAATACTGCTCCCACCCCTATATAATCTGCTCCATCCTTTTCTGCCTTTTTGGCTTCCTCAAGAGTAGATGCAGAAACACCTACAATTTTATTTTCACCTATGATTTTCCTTGCAATTACACAGGGTATATCCCTTTGCCCTAAATGAACCCCTTCGGCATCTACTGCCAGGGCAATATCCAGTCGATCATTGATAATCAGAGGTATATTATATTGGCTGGTTATTCGCTTTATCCTAAGGGCCATATTATAAAATTCCAAAGAAGTTATATCTTTTTCTCTAAGCTGAACCAGCGTAACACCTCCTTGTATAGCCTCTTCTACTGCAGATTCTAAGTTTCTTCCTGCTAATATATCCCGGTCTGTGACAAGATAAAGTTTATAATCAACATTATTCTTCATCAATTTTCCCCCAATTCAATATTTCTTCCTCCGATAAATGATATATAGCATCCATGATTTTACTTTTCAGACTTCCACTTCCCTCGTATGGATCCAATCGGTTATAGGCTATTTCGCCTGCTATTCCCATGGTTGCAACCCCTGCAAGAGCCCCATAAAGATCATTGCTTCCTGCACCCAGATAAGAACCAATAAGAGAAGTGCACATACAGCCTGTACCTGTAATTCTTGACAGCATTTCATGTCCATTCTTAACTGAGTATAAAGTTTCTCCGTCCGTTATAATATCCGTTTTTCCAGTAATCGCAACAACTGTATGAAAGCTATTGGCAAAATCCCTGGCAAATGATTTTATACTGGACGAAACATTTTCACCGGTTGAAAAGTTTTCTGAGCTATCAACGCCCTTGGTTTGAGCATTGATGCCATATAAAGCCTTTATCTCCGATAAATTGCCCCTTACAACTGCTATTTTTATTTTACTCATAATTTCTTTCGCAATCTTTGTTCTGTAAGGTGTTGCTCCCACCCCAACAGGATCTAATACAACGGGAATATTAAATTCATTAGCTTTTTTTCCTGCTTCAATCATAGATTCCACCGTTCTGCTGTTTAGCGTTCCTATATTAATGACTAAGGAATCGGACAGTATAACCATATCCCTGACTTCATTTATGTCATCTGCCATAACAGGAGAAGCACCAATCGCCAGAGTAATATTGGCACAGTCATTGACTGTCACATAGTTTGTGATATGGTGTACTAAGGGTCTTAAATTTCTTACATTCTGTAATGCTCTTGAGATTTTATAATATATCTCCATCTTCAAGCCCACCTTTTTTGTATAATTCATAAAAATGATGTGTAGGTCCAACGCCCTTCCCGATGTCTAAAGCATGTTCTATTGCAATGGTGATATATCTTTTTGCACGATTCACGGCTTCTTTTATACTGTATCCCAGAGCTAAATTGGAAGCTATGGCAGAGGATAGGGTACACCCTGTTCCATGAGTATTTTTAGTGTCAATTCGCTCAGAGTAGAATCGTGTAATATCTTTTCCATCATAAAGCACATCCACAGCTTCTCCACTCATATGCCCACCTTTTAAAAGTACATTCTTCGCTCCTAATTTATATAGCTCCTGTGCTGCCTTTTCCATATCTTCAACAGTTTTGATGGCAATAGGTTTTGATGTTACTGTACGTATTATTTCTTCTGCTTCAGGGACATTGGGTGTAATAACAGACGCTCTTGGAATAAGTTCTTCGATTAAACTTTTCTTTGCTTCCGGCTTTAATAAAGAATATCCACTCTTTGAAATCATTACAGGATCTAAAACAATATTTACTGGATAATATTTTCCTATTTGACTTGCTATAATATGAATCGTCGAAGGTTGCGATACCATTCCAATCTTGACTGCATCCACTTGTATATCTGTAAAAATAGCATCTATTTGTGCTTTTATAATGGCCTCATCCAAATCCCGTACGTCAAAAACGCCTTGGGTATTCTGAGCAGTTATGGCTGTGATCACGCTCATACCATATACCCCATGGGCGCTAAAAGTTTTTAGATCTGCCTGTATTCCTGCTCCACCAGAACAATCTGAACCTGCTATAGTTAATACTTTTTTCATGATTGCTCTCCCCCTACAATTGTTTTTTGATATCCATCACTTTAGTAAAATCTAACATTTTAATAATGGCATAAGATATTATGCTTCCCCCGGTGGTGCTTATTAAGAATGGAGAGATATAAAAGAATGCTGTAACATCATTGCCTAATATCAATTTAGCAATAGGATAAGCCAATAACCCTCCAAGGATTCCTGTGCCAAGTATTTCTCCTGCAACTGCGAAAGCAGGCTTATTGGTCTTCTTGTATAAAATCCCTGCAAGAAATGCGCCTACCATGCTGCCTGGAAAGGCTAAAAGTGTCCCCGTACCTAAAAGATTTCTTAACAGAGAAATACCAAATGCTACTGCTGCACCATATCCTGGACCAAGAGCCACTGCTGTCAGAACGTTGATAGTATGTTGAACCGGAAAGCATTTTGATGCACCTATAGGAATATAAATAATATTCCCTGCGATTACCCCTATAGCAATAAATAAAGCAGACAAAGTAATCTTTTTCGTTTTCATTTTGATCCTCCTTATATCTCTATTTATTTCTATACATAAAAAAACACAAGCCGCAGGACTTGTGTTTTATGATTTTTGAAGTATGTAAAAATCCAGAAAATGTGATTTTACATCATACAATAAAATCAACAACACTTCCTACGCTGGAATTACCCAGATCAGGTTCATAGGGTCAAAGAATTACGGTTCTTACTCTCAGCCGGCCAAATCCGACTCCCCTGTGCAAAGGATTTTTAAGTTGTTTAATGAAATAATAACATAATTCACCAATAAATTGCAATACTATTCTGCTTTAATACTGGCTAATAGCTGTGTCTTAAGTGTTATATAATTAGCTTTTTCATAAAATCCAGAGTTTACAGTAATCATATTTCATCAATACTAATCTTTATCTGATGCTTCGGTTTGATCCTATATGGTCTGAATATTAAGGTGTACTTTTAGCGTGTGATGCATTTTTCTTAACCATCTCTATGAAACCTTCTGGATTAATGATTTTGCCCCCCTGAAAATCATATCCACTATCCAATAAATATTTAACAGCTTCCTCCTTGGTTAAATCAGGATCCACTTGAAGTCCTAAGGCGATTGTTCCAACTACATATGGTACAGCCCAGCTTAAACCACCATTTGTCCAATAAGCATATTTATTTTTTATGCTTTTATGACCATCTGCAGTTGTCCTTGCACCGGTTGGCACTCCAAAACTATCGTTCTCAATAAAACCCTTTGCCCATTGTGCTGTTTCGTAATTTCTATAATCATCTTTATCTTTATAAGGCTTGATCAATAAAGGAAGGTAATTAAATGTAGTCACATCTATGACCATAATATTATTTTTTTCTGCTTCTATAATTGCTTTTTTATAATCGTCAATATAGTTTTCTCTTTCATCCGGTGAATCTGAAAATCCTACTACTTTTATTTTCTGGTCTTCAGGTAAAGATTTATTTATTTCTATGAGTTTATATAAGGCTTCTGCATGGGTTCTTTGGTCTTCCAGCCATGCAGGATGCCCCAAAAAATACACATTCGCCTCAGGAGCTACCCCTATTTCAGCTCCAGCTAATAAACTAAGTACTGCCGGGCCATGCATTGAGGTATCCATACCATTTTCTTCCGACCTAATCTTGTAATACTTAAGATTTACATTAGAATATGCTTCATGGCCTTCAAGAAGAGGTTGGTCTATATATGCGATGTTTACATTTTTCCCTGTATAACCTAACTTGTGTAATTTTTTTATGTTTAACCCCGGATCTTTTCCATATTCAATCACTTTTAAAGGATCAAAATCATCCGGCATACGATTTTTACCCGGCCACTTTGTTAAGTTATCAAATTCCAGGGTATATAATAATTCTTCTTGTCCTCTTAAATCTAAATAGGATAAATTCTTTCCACGAACGTCCATATAAGCTTCTAGTTCTGTGTATATGAAAAATCTATATAGTAATAAAATGATTATCATTATAATGAGAATAAAACTCCATCTTATATTTTTTCCTTTTATCATTTAGTTTACTCCCCTTATTTATTAATATCTTTATCATTCTAAATTTAAACTACAATAGGATGGTTATTTTATAATACATCGCACTCCCTATGAAAGCTAAGTTTTTAACGCGACAAACTTTTCCAATGTTTGAAATTGTATCATATTTGTAATATATATTCAACAAATCTAATATTACAATATTGTAAGTTTTCCTACTTTTTATTTTTTGAACAAATTTTAGATATTCTTTCAGAATTAAAAAATGGCAGATATTTACAAGGGGCCTTGCAATAAATATATAAGCACAAAATTGATATTTGGTTTTATCAGGGTTGAGTTTGTTTCAATTGATCTGTAATAGAATTATGACGAATAGATTTTATTAAAAAATTAATAGGTATAATGTGGATAAAGACAGGACATCAAGAATCAAAAAAGGCTTCTAGCCAAATTGCTAGAAGCCTTGATTTCACTAAAGCTGCTAACGGGACTTGAACCCGTGACCTCCGCCTTACCAAGGCGACGCTCTACCGACTGAGCCATAGCAGCATATTTATTAATTTGTCGCTCAACGCTTACATATGTTATCATGTTTTGACCTTTTCGTCAAGTGTTTTTTATAACTTTTTTATCTTATATAAATTGCAGTATTAAATGCCGTGCAAAATTTGGTAAATCCATTGCTTATTGG
>ENA-UPAD01000296-UPAD01000296.1-bioreactor-metagenome-genome-assembly--contig:-NODE-296-length-74288-cov-149.625436_pt1 | contig 74288 bp, 62 predicted proteins | sample MGYA00238179_ERZ772710 | MGnify/ENA primary metagenome ERZ772710 (study PRJEB29004, sample SAMN07631245) | bioreactor metagenome | isolation source: Switchgrass digestor | place: USA: Dartmouth...
TTTCATGCGATAAATTTGACCCATTTAGGGTGAAATATTCAAAAAGTATTGACAGTTCGTACCAAGGAAATGGACGCCATTACTGCAGCGTCATGTCACCTTTCCTCAGAATTCTTTCAATTCAAGGCTTTTCTGGGGCTCTTTCCCCAGCATCCATGTCAGTATCCGCTTCAGGTTTGAATCCCAGTAACTCCATTCATGGGCACCGGGGCCTTCTTCATAGGTCAGATCCAGGCCGTACTTCATGGCAGCGGCCCTGAACCGGAGATTGACGCCATAAACAAAATCACCGGTCCCGCAGCACATGTAGAGCCTGGGCAGTTTCTCGCCGGACATGCTCTTTATCTTTACAAGCCTGATGAGATTGTAGTCGCTCTTTATGTATTCCAGTTTGGAGCCGAATATCTGTTTGGCCATCTTCTGATAGCCTTCCTCCGGGAAACTGAACCCCGGCGTCAGATCCAGGGTGCCTGAAAGGCTCGCCGCCGCTTCATACTGTTCCGGGTTCCGAAGGGCGATCATAAAGGCCCCGTAGCCTCCCATGGACAAACCGGCGATAAAGTTGTCTTCCCGGGCTGATGAGATGGGCAGCATGGTTCGGACGATATGGGGAACCTCGTAGGAGATATAGGTATAATAATTCGGCCCGTATTTCATGTCCGCATAAAAGCTGCGTCCGGCATTGGGCATGACCACAGCGATGCCGTATTCCAGGGCATAACGTTCAATGGAGGTATGGCGGAGCCAGACTGAATGATCATCGGACAACCCATGAAGCAGGTACAAAACCGGAAATCCTCTTTCCCTGATCTGCTTCTGTTTTTCTCCCTCATAGAGCCCGATCTGTGGCAGGATCACATTCAGGGTGTGTTCCATCTGAATGATTTCAGACTTGAAATTTATCTGCAACAAAGCCATCTGATCACCTGTCCGTATCCGGCCCCGAATAATCCCCCAATGATCATTATACACGAAACTTTCGGCATGCACACCATAAATTATGCAAATGTCTCAGATTATGCTGAACCAAGCAGGATATACCCGACATCTGTTGAAGGATGCTGTGTTATAATGTATTTAGCGGCATCTTACGCAGATTTGACGCTGTCTGCAGCAAGGCGGGATTTGGCATGGTAAAAGGTCTGAAAGCAATAACCATCATCGCAACCGTGGCGATCGTTCTCTGTTTGCTCCTGTATCGCCCGTATGACATGCCCTATACCGAAAAGATGATCGGCGCTGCAACTGCCGACCCTCTGCATGATGTTCTGCCTTCGGTTCCGCCATCCCCCACGCCTGACCCGTCAGTGCTGCAGCAATCCGCCGCGTATTTTGAAGAAGGGGTCCGGCTATTGGGCCTGAAGCAATACGAGCAGGCAAAAAACTGCTTCCTGAAGGTCAGCGAGCAGGATACCCGGCATTACGACAAGGCCAGGGAACTTCTGGCCGAATGCCTGGCGGCTATAAAGGAAATCCGGCTGGATGCAGCCCGTGCGTCCTTTGAAAAGGCCCATTACCGGGAATGCCTGTCCATCCTTGAAGAAGGGCTGCTGGATCTTCCCGGCGATCCGGATTTGACGAACCTGGCCGGCCAGGCGCAGCAGAAGCTGGATAATCCGGTATTGTACGAGGGTCCTGTTTACCATATTTTCTTCCACAGCCTGATCGTCTATCCCGAGCTTTGCTTCACGGGAGACGCCATGTCGGACGGATACAATAAATGGATGACTACGGTCAGGGAGTTCAAGATCATCCTGGACCAGTTGTATGACCGCGGCTACGTTCTGATCGATATCATGGACATGTTTACCTGGGATAATACGGGTAAAGTCATCCGAAAGGATCTTTACCTGCCGGAGGGAACCAGGCCGCTCCTCCTCTCGGTGGACAATGTCAGTTATGAGGCATATCGTTCGGAGGACGGCTTTGCCACACGCCTGGTCCTGGACGACAACCAGGAGGTGGCCACCCTGGTAAAAACCCCGGAAGGAAAGGAAATCATCACCCGTGACGGGGATGTGATGCCCATCCTGGACGATTTTGTGAAGAAGCATCCGGATTTCTCTCCTGCAAATGCCAAGGGAATCATCGCCCTCAACGGTTATGAGGGCATATTGGGCTACCGTACCAACCGGAACAATCCCCATTGGGAACAGGAAAAGTCGAAAGTGCTGCCCATTGTGGAAGCCCTCAAATCAAACGGATGGCGCATCGCCAATCACAGCTGGTCCCATTCCCGCATCTTTTCGGACAAGCGCATAACCCTGGAAGAACTCATCAGCGATACGGAGAAATGGGAGGAAGAAGTGGCTTCCATAACCGGAACCACCCCCATCTATATCACGCCCTTCGGTATTGAACTCCCGCCCGACGATCCAAGGATGCGCTACCTGGTCTCCCGGGGATACCATATCTTCTGCAGCGTAGGAAACCGCGCCTATTATCACATCTTCGGGGACTATGTCATGATGGAGCGTATCAATATTGACGGATACAAGATGAACTATTCCCGCAAAGCCCTGGAACCGCTCATTGACATTGATGCGGTCTACGATCCGGCAAGGCCGCCCATGCAGTAAACCGGCTCCAGACATTGCGGATTTACTTCCTGAAAGGAACCTTTCGCTTCCGCATGCAATAAAGCCGCAGGCTATACGCCTGCGGCTTCCGTATTTGAGATGAGTAGGTCTGTAAGCCGGGTTCTGTCGAGAATGATCATCTATCCAGGCCATGTATTGCTACATGGCTCCAGCCACCTCTGAGGAACAGGCGGGCCACCTATCGCTCCTCGTCACGGTGTTGCTCCAGGTGGGGTTTGCAGAGCGCCCTTCGTTGCCGTCGGGCCGGTGAGCTCTTACCTCGCCTTTCCACCCTTGCTGAGGAGAAAGCGCTTGCCGGTTCCGGCAGGAACCATCCACACTTTTCATCCCCAGCGGTTTATTTCTGTTGCACTTTCCTTGAAGTCGCCTTCACCGGGTATTACCCGGCACCCTGCCCTGCGGAGCCCGGACTTTCCTCGTGCGCGGCCTTTCGGCACTGCGCCCGCGACCATTCAACCTACTCATCATCACGTACATTATAATGGACTTGTAATTATATAATATACCTGGTTCATCAGTCAATGGAAGAAACCGCCTTGAAAATGTCCGAACCCTCCCACTCAAGCACTTCCAGTTCCGGGAATGACTCCCTCAGCATTTGGGAAAAACCCCTGACGAAGATGATCTCGCTCTGGTAGTGGCCGGCATCAAGGGTATAGATATTCCGGTAGTTGAGCACCAGCGCATCATGATACTTCAGATCGCCTGTCAGCAGCACGTCGGGCTTTATGCGCAGCAAATCATCCATGAACTCATGACCAAAAGAGCCATTGAGGACAGCCACCCTGGAGACCTGTTCCGGCCGCCTGCCCACCTCTCTCATGGTTTTCATCCCCAGCTTGCTGCCGAGAAGCCCCAGGAAATCCTTATAGGCCAGCGGGGACCTGTAGGAACCCCATCTGCCGATGCCGTGCCCGGCGTCCGGAATCCTTCCGGGGCTGAGCACATGAATTTCATCCAGCTCCAGTTCGCGACAAATCAGGTCCCCCATGCCGCCCCGGGCTGAATCAAAATTGGTATGGGCACTGTATACCGCAATCCCATGGGTGATGGCAGCGTACAGGATCGCACCCTCGGGCGTATTGGGGCTGAAAGTCTTAAGCGGCCTGAATACGCAGGGGTGATGCGAAATGACCAGACTGGCGCCTTTTTCCCGGGCATATGCCAGCACCGCCTCATCCACATCCAGGCAAACCACGGCTTTATTCACCATCTGATCTTCGCTGCCGATGATGAGCCCGCTGTTGTCATAGCTTTCCTGCAAATGAAGGGGTGCGATCCCCTCGATCCAGTCCATGATTTCCTTCAGTCTCATACCATCACCTCATCGTTCAAGTTCCTCAAATACAGTATACCATGCCGCAAAAGGCACAACACCGCATGGTTAGACCATCACTGCGGTCATTTTATGGCTGTTTCGCCGCTCCTTCAAAGTTCCATCGGCCTGTGCCATAAGCCGATAAAGCCAGGGCGGCCTTGCCAAAAGCTTCCTGAAAACAGATACGGGAATAACGGCGGCTATTTGCCGAACAGGCTGCCATAGAGGCGTTCCATGTCCTTAAGCAGATTTTCTTCCTGTTCCAGGTTGGGGGCAGGACAGGCAGCTTTTTTCAAGCCATCAACGATTTTTCTCTGCCGCCGCATCCGGTCGCATAGCCATGCTTTCAGCAGCGGATCCCTTTTGCGTATGAGCCCTTCGCCGACAGTCGCATAAACCGGGTCTTTCCTGGCCCTTGCGCTTGCCTTCGCGTCATGGCAGACTGCCAGCACCTGGTACAGCTTGCTTCCCTCCTGAATCAGCGCTTCATCCACCACCGCAAATCCGTGCTGCCAGAGGAAGGGCCTGACCACTTCCTGGGCATGCATGGGCTGCAGAATGATTCTCTTTGCCTTTTTGACCTGTTCGATCCGGGCTTCCAGAAGTTCGGTTATCAGCACGCCGCCCATTCCCGCCAGAACAATCACGTCGGTCTCATCCTCGGAAATGGGCTCCAGGCCGTTCCCCAGCCGGAGTTCCATGGCATCCTGAAGGTTGTAGGCGTCCAGGGTCCTTCTTGCCCGCTCAAGGGGGCCTTCCCGGATATCGGTAGCAATCGCGCAGCGGCAGCGTTTGTTGAGCAGGGCAAAAGCCGGCACCAGGGCATGATCAGTCCCAATGTCGCAGAGCGTATCACATGGGGGTATCATGTCATAGATCAGCCTGAGCCGCCCTTTCAATTCCATATGTTTTCCTCCTTCCTGCGCCATTGCACACCGTCCGGCATTCCTGTTTCAAAAGCTACAAAAAAGGATGACTTGCCTGTCATCCTTTCCTCCGTGGTGGGCCTTCAGGGACTCGAACCCCGGACCAACCGGTTATGAGCCGGTAGCTCTAACCAACTGAGCTAAAGGCCCGAATGGCTCCTCAAGTAGGACTCGAACCTACGACCCTGCGGTTAACAGCCGCATGCTCTACCGACTGAGCTATTGAGGAACGTTATCCCGCTTAACGGGCAAAATCTATTATACTTAAGAAATCATATGCCGGTCAAGTGGTTGCACAAATTTTTGCCCCCCATATTCTGGCTGCCAGGCTCGGCCGAAAGGAGAGCCCATACGAAAGCCCGGAAAGCCAATCCAGCCCTCCGGGCTTTTGTCTTTTATCATTTGAAAGGTATCGCTATTCTGCCACGATCTTGTGGTAAGATTTCTTGCCCTTGCGGATGATCATTCCCGAATCCTCCAGATCGGATTCGCTGACCATCCTGTCGATGCTGTCCACGCGTTCGTTGTTCAGGTAGAGTCCACCCTGCTGAATCAGCCGTCTGCCCTCTCCCTTTGAAGGCGTCAGGCCTGTGCGGACCAGCAGATCCAGAATGTTGATTCCCTCTTTTAAAACGCTCCTTTCGATGGTCGCAGTGGGCATGTCGTCCGAAGCCACACCCTTGGAGAAGATGGCCTCAGCCGCCTTGTGGACCTTATCGGCCTCCTCCCTGCCGTGTACCAGCGCGGTGACCTCATAGGCCAGGATCTTTTTGGCTTCGTTAATCCGGGCGTCCTTCCATGTCTCCATCTCGTTGATCTGCTCCAGGGGCAGGAATGTCAAGAGTTTCAGGCACCTGATGACATCGGCATCCTGGACATTCCGCCAATACTGGTAGAAATCATAGGGACTGGTCTTCTGCGGATCGAGCCATACGGCCCCCTTCTCCGTTTTCCCCATCTTCTTTCCGTCGCTGGTGGTCAGAAGCTGGAAGGTCATCCCGTAGACCTCCTTGCCTTCCACGCGCCGGATCAGATCGATGCCGCCCAGGATGTTGGACCACTGGTCATCGCCGCCAAGCTGCATGATGCAGTTGTAATCCTTGTAGAGCTTCAAAAAGTCATAGCTCTGCATCAGCATGTAGTTGAACTCAATAAAGGACAGGCCTCTTTCCATCCTGCTCTTGAAGCACTCGGCGGCCAGCATCCGGTTCACCGTGAAATGAACGCCGATTTCCCGCAGGAAACTGATATAGTTCAGGTTCAGAAGCCAGTCCGCGTTGTCCACCATGATGGCTCGGCTATTGCTGAAATCCACCAGATTCCTCATCTGTTCCTTGAAGCGGTTGCCGTTGTGCTGAATCTCTTCCCGGGTCATCATACGCCTCATGTCGGTCTTCCCGGTCGGATCGCCCACCATGGCCGTACCGCCGCCTATGACGGCGATGGGCCTGTGGCCTGCCTTCTGCATATGGGACATGACGATGAGCTGCAGCAGATGGCCGACATGGAGGCTGTCCGCAGTCGGATCAAATCCTATATAAAAGGTGACACTCTCGCTTCCCAGCAACTCCCTGATCTTTTCCTGGTTTGTGGTCTGCGCAATAAAGCCGCGCTCCATAAGGGTATCAAAAACATTGACCTTTGCGTTGTCCATGTCTTATCTTCCTTTCATAACCTGCGTTTGTTGCTGTATTGCCCGCCCGTCGCATCGGCAGAACCGGGCCGAAATGCCCAGGCAGGTTTCAAGGCTGCCTGGGCAGCCAGACTTTATTAAGGATTCTACCAAACTGCAAGAAAAAAAGGAAGCCCCCCGCCAGGCATTCGAAACCTTTCCCGGGCGCTGAAAATCCACCGGCCTGTCGTCAATGACATGTAATGGAAGCCAAAAGAGTATTACGGCCCTATGTTTTGTGCTATAATATTATAGATAATCAGGAATAATCTCATATACCGGCTGACAGGATGAACGATGCCCAAAACTTGCTTCAGCAATCTGGAGGAATTTGAATGGACAGAAAAAACAGGCCCAGTCCTAAAGGCCTTAATAAGTCCGATGTACCCATCGGAAAAAATACCTATCAAAGCAAACCGAAGCGGACGCCGTTGTCCATCGCTCTGAAGATCATTCTGAGCGTGGTGATCGTCGCCTTCATGCTGATCATTATGGCCGGCAGCGCCCTGGGTGGTGTTCTGGCCGGCAGCATATACGGTCTGATTCGTACAACACCCGTTCTGGAGCCCAGCATCCTCAAGCCCACGGGCTTGAACTCGTTTGTCTATGACTCGGAAGGCAATATCATCGCTGAGCTGAAGCGGGAAGAAAACCGTGTCTGGATAGACTATGAGGATATCCCCAAGAAGCTCATCGATGCCTACATTGCCGTCGAGGACAAGCGTTTCATGGAGCATAACGGTATTGACCTGAAACGAATCGGCCGGGCTATCCTGACATATGTCATGCATTTTTTCAACTCGTCCGTTGAGATTGAAGGCGGCAGCACCATTACCCAGCAGCTTATCAAGAACCTGACCCAGAACCAGGAGATCACCATCAAGCGTAAGATCCAGGAACAGTGGCAGGCTATCCAGTTGGAAAAGGGGCTGACCAAGGAAGAGATCCTAACCTATTACCTGAACAACGTGCCCATGGGCGGCACCTTTAAAGGCATTGAAACAGCCGCGAAAGGCTATTTCGGCAAGGACGTGAGGGAACTGTCCCTGGCCGAGTGCGCCAGCCTTGCCGGCATCACCAACTGGCCCAGCAAGTACATGCCCATCAACGAAGACAATATCAAGGCCAATCTGGAAAGGACCAGAATGATTCTCGGGCTCATGCTGGAGCAGGGAAAGATCACACAGGCCGAATATGAAGAGGCCATGGCCGAGGAAATAAAATTCAAGTATAACCCCGAGGCCGGAAAAGTCATGCAGACCAGCAACCAGTCCTATTTCGTGGATGAAGCCATCAAGGCCGTCAAGAGCGAGCTCATGAAGAAGTACCAGTATAACGAACAGGCCGCTCTGGACATCATCTACAATGGCGGCATCCATATTTACACCACGCTCCAGCCCAAGGTTCAGGCTGCGCTGGATGAGGTTTTCACCAATCCCGAGTTCTTTGAGTATGACAACCCGAGAACGGACGAAAAGCCCCAGGCGGCAATGACCGTTATCGAGCCTGTTACCGGGTACGTCCGCGGCCTGTACGGCGGCCGGGGTCAAAAGGAAGGAAGTGTTTTCAACCGGGCTACCCAGGCCGAGAGATCCCCTGGATCCTCCATCAAACCCATACTGGTCTACGCCCCGGGTATCGAAACGCGCAAGATTACGGCTGCAACGGTTGTGGACGATGTCCCGCAGTACCTGAACAACAAAACGCCCGACAAGATTTGGCCGAAGAATGTTGAGAACAAAAACTATGGCCTTACGTCTGCCCGCGACGGTCTATTCAAATCGCGGAACGTCGTGGCGGCTCTGCTACTGAAAGACTATGTGGGTATCGATACGGGCCTGGAATATCTGGCAAAGGTGGGCATTGACAGGAAGGAAGAACAATACCTGTCCATCGCCATGGGCGGATTCAACAGGGGCATGACCACCCTCCAGATGGCCAGCGCTTTCACGGTGTTTGCCAACAAGGGCGTGTATACCGAACCGATATTCTTTACAGAGGTCAAGGATGCCAACGGCAATGTCATCCTTTCCTCGATGCCCAAGAGACAGCAGGTTTATTCCGAGCAGACCGTGTTCATCATGAACAGCATGATGCAGGATGTTGTGACAAGGGGTACGGCTGCCCCCTATGGTATTGTGAAATACACCGAAACCTACACCGACGCTAACGGCAAGGAAAAGGAGCGTACCGTGACAATCCCCTCTGCCGGTAAGACCGGAACGTCCGATGAAACCAAGGACAAATGGTTTGTCGGATTTACACCGTACTATGTGGGCGCCACCTGGTACGGTTACGACAAGGCGGTCACCCTGACATCCGCCGAGAACACCGCGGCACTGAAAATATGGAATGCGGTCATGACCAAGATTCATAAGGATATGAAGCTGGAACCGGCCGAGTTCTTTACGGAGACACCACCCAATATCGTAACCAGGTCAATCTGCATCGATTCCGGTAAGATCGCCACCGATCTGTGCAAGGCCGATCCAAGGGGTTCCAGGGTCCGTACCGAATACTTTATCCAGGGCACCGAGCCGTCATACAGCGATGTCTGCACAACCCATGTAAAGGCACTGGCCTGCAAGGACGCCAAGGACGCCCAGGGCCGTATGCTTCTGGCCACAGAGTATTGTCCGCCCAGTTCAGTCATCGAACGGGTATACATCAAGCGTCCTGTGCAATACATGCCGCCGTTCCCCAACAGCCCCTATCCGGAGGACGTTGTCTACGAGCTGCCCGAAGGTGAGTACTGCACCATCCATGGCCCGCATTCGGTGCTGGTTCCGCCGGTGACCGAAGTGAATCCGCCCGCTCCCCCAACTCCCGGCAATGCATCGGGCATCCAGTACCCGGGAAACCCGGATAGCCTGATCCCTGACCATGAAATACCGGGAAATGCCCCTGATGACGAGGATTGGTTTTTACCGGAGAATCCCGGCGGAAGAGGAAAGGGCGGGAAAAGGAGATAACGGCTGAATCACACAGACTATTGAAAAAGCGGAGCGCAAGGCTCCGCTTTTATTCTTCCCCCTCAGGCCCGCCCGAGGCATCCGTTTTTTCACTCCGGGGCGGCTTGGGTCCGAAATACTGGTAGTAATAGCATAAAAGTCCGCCATTGAACAGTTTCCTGTTCTTGTCGGCCTTTTTGCCGAAAAACCGTTCAAACTGGGGATCCGCGTTGAGGATATAAAACGACCAGGTATCCAGCCGTCTGAACACCTCCCCCATGGTCCTGTAAAGGCGCGCATTCTCCTTCTTCTCGCCGATTCTCTCTCCATAGGGCGGATTGGTGACAATAAAGCCGTACTTATATTTCGAGGACAAATCGGCCACATCCCTGATCTGAAGATGGATGCTGTCCTGCACGCCGGCCTGGCGGGCATGATACTGGGCAATGCTGATAGCTTCGGGATTGATGTCATAACCCTGGATGATCCGCTCACCGTCCGGAGGCTTTATCAGGCTCCTGGCCTCGTCCAGCGCGCGGTACCAGACGGTCTTGGGTATGATGGGCCACGACTGGCTGTCAAAATCCCGTTCCAGGCCCGGCGCAATGTTGCGGGCCATCATGGCCGCTTCGATGGGGATGGTCCCCGAACCGCAGAAGGGATCAATCAGCGGCCTTCCGGGCGACCAGCGGCTGATCATGAGCAGGGCTGCCGCCAGGCTTTCCTTCATGGGCGCCGTATAGGCCAGGGTTCGGTAACCGCGCTTGTGCAGGCTGTCACCGCTGGTATCGATGGCCAGAGTCGCCACATCGTTGAGCAGGTTGAACTCTATCCTGTACCGTGGCCCGGTCTCCGGAAAGACCTCCAGACCATAGACCTTTTTCAGTCTCTCCACCACGGCCTTTTTAATGATGGCCTGGCAGTCGGATATGCTCATGAGGGTTGATTTGACGCAGTTCCCGGTTACAGGAAACTGGGCATCCTTGGGGAGCCACTCCTCCCAGGGAAGGGCCTTTGTTCCCTCAAAAAGCGCATCAAAGGTTCTGGCCTCGAATTTGCCGATAAAGACATAAACGCGTCCGGCACTGCGGAGCCAGATATTGGCCCGGCATATGGCTACATAATCCCCTGTAAAAAAAATTCTGCCGTTGTCGGTATGGGTATCCTGGTAGCCCAGGCGTTTCAGTTCCCGGGCCACCACCGATTCCACACCGAACGCGGCTGTCGCGAATAATTTCAGCTGCTGCATAATCCAACCTTTCTTACCATCCCTCACAGGGTAGGTTCACATACTGTAATCCTATTTTTCACCCAAAACCCATTAATTATTGAAAGCAGGAACCTCCCAGGAACTCCCGAAGGATGGAATTGGGCGGGATATCGTCAGCGGGTATCTGCAGAAAATAGCTCAAAAACTCAATCAGGCGCCTGGCCTCCGAATACTGGGGCATATCCTTGGTGATGGCACTGAGCAGCGGAAGGGCATAGCCCTTCAGGACCAGAAGCTCATAGATCAGAGATGAATTGAACATCACATCGGCTTCCTGCTGGAACGGGAAGATGTTCCGCTCCTCCCCGCGCCTTACGGCAGGCCACATGTCGATGGTCGCGGGCGCAGAGGTGCCCCTGAAGCGGTTATCCCGGATGATGCGCCTCAAAAGCCTCAGGTCAGTGGTGGGGATGCGGTTATGCTGGTCGATCCGCATGGATGTGATGGCGCTGATGTAGATCTTGAACTTGTCGGCATCGTCAATATCGTTTGTCAGCCTGGGATTCAACGCATGGATGCCCTCGATGATCACAACGCAGCCATCCTCCAGCTTCATTTTCCGGCCGTTGAACTCTCGTTTGCCTGTAACAAAATTGAAGGTGGGCACATCGATCTCCTCACCCTTGAGGAGCGCATTCATGCTCTGGTTGAAGAAAGCCAGATCAACGGTTTCCAAGGCCTCATAGTCAGGTTTCCCGTCCTCGTCGAGAGGCGTCTGGGTCTTGTCTACGAAATAGTCATCCACCGATATATTCAGCGGTCTCAAGCCGTTCACCCTGAGCTGTATGCCCAACCTCCTGGCAAAAGTGGTCTTCCCGGAGGACGAGGGGCCCGCAATCAGGATGATCCTTTTTTTCTGCTGGAGGATCATATCGGCGATTTGGGCGATCTTCTTCTCGTGGAGCGCTTCGGAAATCAGGATAAATTCGTGTATCCTGCCCTTCTTGACCACCTCGTTCAGTCGGCCCACATCCTCAACGCCCAAGATCTTAATCCAGTTGGTATATTCGGTAAATACGTCGAAAAGCTGCTTTGGCAGCGTGACGTCAGGAAGCCGTGTGGGGTTCTCCTTTTTCGGGACAATCAACACAATCCCGTCGTTCTCAGCCGCAAGTCCAAAGAGTTTCAAGTACCCGGTGCTGGGCACCATATAGCCGTAGAAGTAATCCTCTATGTCGTCAAAGGTGTACATGGAAACATAATCCTTTTCGCGGAACTCAAGGGCGCGGTAGCGATCCTCCCTGCCCTTGTTCAGGAAGATCCTGCGGGCTTCATCAATGGGTACCACCCGCTTGACAAACCTGTGGTCCTGCTCGACCAGCTCCCGCATGCGTTTCTCAAGGCGCTCCACATCCTCAGGGGTAACCTTGTAATCCACAATTTCAAAGAACACGCCCCTCCTTACGGAATGTCTCACCTGGAGTTCCTTATCCGGAAAAAGATCATGAACAGCCTTAATCAGCAGGAACTTAAGGCTCCTCTGATAGATTCGGATGCCGTCGTCGCTGCTTAAGTCCACGGTGGTAATGTCCGATTCCTGTTCGATGAGAAAGGTCAGTTCCCGGATTTCATTATTGACCACTGCCGCTACAATCTGAGACCCCATTTTTCCTTTGAGATCCCGAACCAGTTCTTCAATCCTGGTTCCCCTGGCGACCTCCATCTCCTGCCCGTTCAATCGGATCCTGATTCCTTGGTTTGACATATCCCACTCTCCTCGTTACGCATTGACTTGGCCATGAACGGATTACATCCGGATTACTCAACCTCTTCTTATTATATTACCCTTACAAGGCGCTGCCAGTCAAAACCATGGCTGATTATTTTTTCACAGGCCTGCCCCTTCTCCCTCACACATTATCCGGCCTGTACATAATATGAAGAAGGAACAAGCCCGGAGGTACCGGCAACAATGGAAAAACTTGAAATAGCCACTATCTATACCGGTAACAGCTGCACCGGTGAAGCCATTATCATTCCGGCCATGCCCGTCAATCCCGAATACGCAACGGCCTATGTCCGGTATCAAACCTATGGTAAAACCTTCACACCAGAGGAAGGCCTCAAGCAGGGCACCATCTTTCCGGAACTGATGGATTTCTGGGTCAACTGATAATGGAGGTGAACAGGTATGGATGGCAAGAATGAACTCCTGGAACAGATACGAGCAACAGATTTTGCCCTGATCGAGCTCAACCTGTTTCTGGATACACACCCGTCGGACGAAAATGCGCTGAAAGATTTCAGGATGCTTGCTGAAACCCGGGAAAAACTTTACAGGCAATTCACCCAGAAATATGGTCCGCTGAAAGCAGTTGACGGGGCCACAAGCGACTGCTGGCTCTGGATCAACGATCCATGGCCATGGGACCAGATGAAGTGGGAAGAACTGAAAGGAGGTATGGCAAATGTGGGTTTACGACAAGAAAACCGAGTATCCGATTAATATTAAGAAGCCTGACCCAAGAATGGCCAAACTGATTCTGACACAATACGGCGGTCCCAACGGCGAGTTGGCCGCATCCCTTCGTTACCTGAGTCAGCGTTACGCGATGCCGAACAAGGAATCCAAGGCAATACTGACAGACATCGGCACCGAAGAACTCGCCCACTTCGAAATGATCGGCACCATGATCTCCCAGCTTGTGAAGGACGTTCCTCCCAAGGAACTGGAAAGAATGGGGTTTGGCTCAATTTACGCCATCCATGGCAAAGGCGTCTACCCTTCCGATTCCAACGGTGTTCCGTTCACTGCCGCTTACATCGAATCCATGAGCGATCCCATCACAAACCTGAACGAAGACATGGCAGCCGAGCAAAAAGCCCGTTCCACTTATGAATTTTTGATCAACATGGCAGACGATCCCGACGTCATCGAACCCCTGCGTTTCCTGAGGGAACGTGAAGTGGTCCACTACCAGCGGTTCGGCGAAGCCCTCCGGATCGTTCAGGAAGCCATGCGCCGGAAGAAGATGTATTACAAGCCCAACAATCCGGCAGGGCTTGCTGTAAATCCCAATCCCGATATCAAGGATATAGTTGAAAAGTTGAACATGGCAAACCCGGTTAACCCCAATCCCGTCTCACCGCTGAACATACATAATATACCCGGGCCCATCCTGCCCGATACCAAACAGGACAACAAAAAGAAGCAATAAAAGCGTGCGGTAATTGAAGCAGACCTGAAAAAGGCCTGCTTTTTGTTTATTGTAGCAGACTGTCTTTTAAGTTTACTGATGACTTCCTGATATAGGCCTGTCTAAAGCTCGGACACTCATGGACTCCCCTGTTCCGGATTGACGAGGATATGTTACAATTGATAAAGCAAAAATAAAAACGAATCAACCATCAAACTGTTTTGAGAATCGTACAGGATACCGAAAGGCAGGCATTGCTTTGAAAGCAGAAAGAATCTATCCAAAAGCAATCATTACCGCCAAGGGAACGCGTTGGGTGGAAAACGGCCATCCCTGGATATACGAGGCAGAGATCAAGGAATTGTCATCGGAGCCGGAGAACGGCTCCCTGGTGGACGCGGTCAGCGAAAAAGGAAAATATCTCGGAACGGGTTTTTACAGCAAGCACAGCAAAATCCGCATCCGCCTGATATCCAGAAACGCCAACGACACCTTTGACGAAGCATTCTGGCGTCGGCGCATCCAGTATGCCTGGGACTTCCGCAGGACGGTGATGCGGGACGATCTTTCCTGCTGCCGCATCATATTCGGCGAGGCGGACGGATTCCCCGGGCTGACCATGGACCGATTCAACGATATTCTTGTCACGCAGACATTATCCATAGGCATGGAGCGCTTAAAGCCCGTGATCATCCCCGCAGCGGTTGAAATACTGCGCAATTCCGGAGAAAAAATCTCTGGCGTATATGAGCGCAACGATGTCTCCATTCGTCAGTTGGAAGGGCTGGAGGAATATAAAGGCTGGTATATGCCGGAAACCCTTGGAAAGCCCGAAAGTACCAGGACCCGGATTTGCGAAAACGGTATTTATTACGACGTGGATGTGGAAAACGGCCAGAAAACCGGGTTCTTTCTTGACCAGAAATACAACCGCCTTGCCGTGGCCCGTATTGCAAGGGATAAAAGGGTTCTGGACTGCTTCACCTATACGGGCTCCTTTGCCTTAAACGCTGCCGCCGGCGGCGCACTGTCGGTCACGGCGGTCGATGTGTCGGAATCCGCCATCCAGATGGCCAGGCACAACGCCATGATCAACAACCTGCAGGATCGGATCGCCTTCCAGACAGCGAACATTTTCGATTTGCTCCCGGAGCTTGAACGCCAGGGAAAAAAACCATTTGACTTCATCATTCTGGATCCGCCGGCCTTTACTAAATCAAGGAAAACAGTATCCAGTGCGGAGAAAGGATATAAAGAGATCAATTACCGGGCCATGAAGCTCCTCCCCAGGGGCGGTTATCTGGCCACGGCTTCCTGCAGCCATTTCATGTCCCACGAAAAATTCGAAAAGATGCTTCTTTCCGCCGCCTCGGATGCCAAGGTGGAACTCAAGCAGATAGAGGTCCGGCAGCAGAGCCCGGATCATCCCATCCTGTGGAATGTGCCTGAAACCGATTATCTGAAGTTCTACCTGTTCCAGGTGATTTGAGGCGCTCTTGCAGCGGATTTGGCAGGATTACTGTGCTGAAACTTGCCTGATTGATGCTGAAAACGCCGGCGGATACCGCCGGCGTTTCATAAGTCACCAAGTGAGTTATGCTGCTTCTTCCTTGTGCTTTTTATCCTTGAAATGCTCCCTGGTCAGCCTGATGACCACAGGGCTTAAGGCAAGCAGGGCAATCAGGTTCGGGATAGCCATGAAACCATTCAGCATATCGGCAATGTCCCAGACAAGCCCTATTTTCATCATGGCACCGATAACGACCACAATGACGAACACAATCTGATAAATGCGCCCGGCTTTTGTTCCGAACAGGTATTCAAAGCAGCGGGTACCATACAGTGACCAGGTAAGCAGCGTGGACAGGGCGAACAGGGTGATGCCAACGGCAATAATCAGGGCTCCCGTTTTGTCTCCAAGGACAGTACCAAATGCTGCAGAGATAAGAGGGGTTCCGCCTTCACCGCCCCAATCCGGGCTGACGCCTCCGCGGGCCGCGGATGTAAGCAGTACCAAAGCTGTCATGGAACAGAGGATGATGGTATCCATGAATACTTCGAATATGCCGTACAGACCTTGCATAACCGGATTCTTCTCGCTGGTAGCCGCATGGGCCATCGGGGAAGAACCAAGACCGGCCTCGTTGGAAAACACGCCGCGGGCAACGCCTTTCTGAATGATGGTCTTTGTTGTGATACCAACCGCACCGCCGAATGCGGCCTGAACCGAGAAAGCGTTTCCGAATATCCAACTGAAGGCTGTGCCGATATAGCGGCCGTTGCAAACCAGTACAACAATGGATGCGAGTATGTAGATAACCGCCATGACGGGAACCAGTTTTTCCGTGACTGAACCAATTCTTTTGATTCCGCCCAAAAGAACCAGAGCACAAATGGTAGCCATGATAATACCTATTATCAGACTGGTCAAAGGAATGGTCTGATTAAACAATTGAAAACTGACAGCCGAGGTATTACCGCCGAATGCATCAATCGCGTTGTTGACCGATGTGGCAATGGTGTTGACCTGCGCCATATTGCCTATGCCAAATGCTGCAAATGCGCCGAAAACGCAGAAGATGGAGCCCAGCCAGGCCCAGTTCTTACCAAGACCATTCTTTATATAGTACATCGGGCCGCCAACCCAGTCGCCCTGATCATTGCGCTCGCGATATTTAACGGCCAGGACCGCTTCGGAATATTTGGTAGCCATTCCAAACAAAGCGGAAAGCCACATCCAGAACACAGCACCAGGACCACCCGCAACAATGGCTCCCGTGACACCTGCAATGTTGCCGGTGCCGACAGTCGCTGCCAAAGCAGTCGTGACGGCCTGCCAGGGAGAAATCTCTCCATGACCAGCCTCGTGCTTCTTAAACATCTTGCCAACGGTGTTTTTCAAGACATAGCCGAAGTGTGAAAACTGTGGGAAGCGCATACGGACGCTGAGATAGACGCCTGTGCCTACCAGGAGGATCAGCATCACCGGTCCCCACGCAAAGTTGTCAAGCTTAGTGATGATTTCACTGAATGTCATGGTGCATCTCCTTTAATTACGCGCTTTGCGCGAATTTTAGCACAAGAATAAGAAAAGCGTTCCGGGATACCGGAACGCAGACTTGAGCCAAAACCGCCTGAATTATCAGGAACGGTTCATCCGTTCTGTCCTTTTGCCTGAGAGATTGGGCATATTTATGCCTTGCCCCTTCGGCCTCCGCTGCAAGCGGATGTCTCCAGAACGCCGTCTGCCGACAGTCCTTTTACCTGGTAGTATCGCTCCTTCGGTCGGGGATATCCCCTGTCTCCTGTCGGTTTCAACCGGTAGCCGTTTGATCTTGAATTAGATTTCATTATACGCTAATCTGCCAAAATTACAATATGTTTTTTAAAATGGTCTTATTTTCCTTATGATTAAGTGGGTTATTTCCCATTGCCGGGACTGTCGGCTACTTTATTTTCAGATTTGATCTTCTTCCTGTTGCGTAAGTTTTCTGAACCGATGGTAAGCTTCGTCCCATGTTTCTGTATTCTTCGGTTCGTAAACATCCAACGGGAATGATTCCCGTATCAGGCTACGCGCTTCGTTTAAGTCCTTCACCTCTCCCCTGGCGATGAGTTGGCAGATGATATTGCCGATGGCCGTGGCTTCCACAGGTCCCGCCAGGACCGCTTTCCCTGAGCAATCGGCTGTGAGTCTGTTCAAAATCCTGTTCTTGCAGCCTCCACCCACGACGTGAATGGTATTGAGCCTGCGTCCTCTCACATACTCCAATTCCTCGGCCACCAGCCTGTATTTCAGGGCCAGGCTTTCGAGCACGCAGCGGATAATCTCTCCCTTGGATCCGGGGACTTTCTGTCCTGTTCTCTCGCAATAGGCCTGTACTTTCCGCGGCATGTCCCCCGGCGTGAAAAAGCTGTCATCGTTCGGATCGATAAAGCATTGGAAAGGCGCGCTTTCCTCCGCCTGTCGGTCCATCTCATCAAAACTCAGGGCTTGTCCTTCCCTTTGCCAATACCGCCTGCATTCCTGGATGATCCACAAGCCCATGATATTCTTCAGCACTCGCTTATTCCGGATAACTCCACCCTCATTGCTGAAGCTCAGGCTGAATGTGGTATCGTTGATAAGGGGCTCGCCGGATTCAATTCCCATCAGCGACCATGTACCGCTGCTTATGTAGGCATAATCCTCTCCCGAAGCAGGAACGGCGGCTACAGCGCTGGCCGTGTCATGTCCGGCCACAGCGATGGCCTCCATAGAAGGAATATTCAGTTCTTTCAGTACATCCTCCCTGATGGGGCCGACCCGTGTACAAGCGTCGATAATTTCCGTAAAGATATGCGAGGGTATGCCCATTTTCTCCATCATGTCCCTGTCCCAGTCGCCGGTATGCACGTCCAGAAGCTGGCTCGTGCTGGCAATGGTGTATTCGGTGGACTTGATTCCTGTCAGGAAATAACGTAAGAGATCCGGAGTAAACAGAAGGGTTTCAGCCTTGTCCAGGATGTGGGGCTGCTGTTTCTTCGCAGCCATAAGCTGGTATAAGGTATTGAACTTCATGAACTGAAGGCCGGCCCGTTCATACATCTGTTTCTTGGGACACAGCTCAAATGCGGCCTCTATCATGCCATCGGTCCGGTTATCGCGATAATGATAAGGATTTCCCAACAGATCCCCGTTTACGTCCAGAAGACCAAAATCTACACCCCAGGTGTCAATCCCGATGCTGTCAGCTTTATACCCCATGCCGGCGGTCTTCAGAATCCCTTGCTTGATCTCATGGTAAAGCCTCAGAATGTCCCAATAAAGGCTTCCATTGACCATAACCGGCTCATTGGGAAAGCGGTGGGTTTCTGCCAACTCCAACCTGCTTCCGTCATAGCATCCGGCCATGGTCCTACCGCTGCCGGCACCAAGGTCGACGGCTATCATGGTCATTTTTTTCATCTTTTATCCCCCCTTTTTCATTATACACAAAACACTTTAAGGGAAGGAATATGAAAATCCTCATGAGAACATTAATTTAAGATTCTGCAGTTACATCCGGATGAAGAAATCAGGTTCCCTGCTTAATTCCAGACTTCGGCAAGTCAAGAAAATGATCAGCAGGCTTATAGAATAAAATCAAATTCTTCGGAGAGCAGATCCCAGATCCTTTCTTGGAATAAGGTATAATAGAAACCGGGAGGTCTTATGAAAAGGGTAGTCTTTCTGGTGGATATGAACGCCTTTTATATCAGCTGCGAAACCACCCGGCGTCCTGAGTTGGCCGGTATTCCTGCGGCTGTAGCCGGCGATCCCAAAAAGCGCAGCGGCATCATCCTGGCCGCCAATTACGAGGCACGCAAATACGGCGTTAAAACCACCATGACCGTGGGAGAAGCCCAAAAACGCTGTCCAGAAATCATACTGGTCCCTCCTGATCACAGCTTCTACGAGGAGAAATCCAGGCAGGTCATGGAACTTCTCTCAGGCTATACGCCGATCATCGAGCAAGCCTCAATTGATGAGGCATGGCTTGACATGACAGGATGCGAAATTCTTTCAGGGCAGCCCCGTGCCGCGGCCGAGCGGATAATGGCGGATATCAGGGACAAGCTGGACCTTATGTGCTCCATCGGCATATCCGAAAACAAGTTCCTGGCCAAAATGGCCGCCGAGATGAAAAAGCCCATGGGAATCACCGAGCTCTGGGTCCACGATGTGCCTGAAAAGCTTTGGCCCCTGGACGTGAAAGCCATGTACGGGATTGGCAACAAGACCGCCCAACTTCTTGCGAATCTCAACATCCGGACTATTGGCGAACTGGCCAAAGTGGATCCCGCCATGCTTTCAGAGAAGCTGGGCAAGTTCGCCTTTGAGATTCACCAGAAGGCCAACGGCATAGACAACGATCCGGTAACACCCCATTCCCCCGATGAGATGAAATCCATCGGCCGATCCACCACCCTGCCCGAGGACATCACCGATCTGGAGGAAGCCCGCAAAGTGATCATGGAGCTTTCTGAGGAAATAGCCATGTCGGCCCGCCGGCACAACAAAAAGGGGCGTACCGTGCAGATAACCATCAAGTACAGCGATTTTAAGACCATCACCAGGCAGACAAGGATCTCTCCCACCAACCTTGCACGGGATATCATGCAGGCCGGATTCATGCTGCTGGAGAAGAACTGGAACCGATTCAGGCCGGTGCGCCTTTTGGGCATCAGCATCAGCGGGTTCGAAGAAGATTTTTGCGACCAGGTATCCTTGTTCGAACAGGCCAATATCGGCCACGACAGGGTGAAAGAGGAAAAGCTCGAGAGGACCCTGGACCAGCTCAGGCTAAAATACGGCCTGGATAAAATCAGCCGAGCTGCACTGATCAAAAGGGATCCATCATAGTTATTCCACAGTTTGCGTCACGGCAAATACCTTTTTACTTCATCAGTGTCAAAAGGTAAATAGCCGATTTCCCAAATGCTGTCCTCATGTCGTGCGCATGAGTTACGCATCAGTTCCTCCGTGGCCCTTCCCCGGAGCTTTTCTTGTGGATAACCTGTATGATATCTTACAAAAAGGTCATTTCCAAGCTATCCGTTTTTGTCATGGATATAATTGACAATTACCACTTGTCTGAATTATGATAGGAACTGTTGCTTCCAGGCAGCATCTGTTCAGACTGGCATGTCTGTGAAATTCTTCATGCAGCAAACGACACAAAACGGAAAGTGAGGATTAATCAAATGAAAAAACACATTATGAAACGCATTTTGGTATTGGCTTTCACCGTTGTGGCAGCTCTTGTGTTCCTGTCCTGCTCCAGAGCATCCGTAAAGGATAATGACTATACTGAACCGGAGCGGGAAGACATCATTGAGACGGAAAAACAGGACGAAGACATCTCGCAGGGTGAAGCCGATGACCGGAAAGAAGCATCGGACAATGGCACCGTATCTTCCGATGCGGAAGCAGTTCAGTTTGAAGACAAGGCCATCGAAAACGCCGTCCGTCAGCACGTTGGGAAATCGACAGGTACGATACTGAAAAGTGATTTGACCGGTATTAAATCTATAACCATCGATAAAGTCTGGAACAAAGATGAGCATACCATCTACTTAGGCTGGACCGAATATAACGGTGTAGGCAAAGTAGAAACCATCAATGACCTGAAAGCATTTCCTGATTTAAGGTCGTTGTGTATTTATGGCCCGGTTGACGACCTGAGCATATTGGGAAAACTGAAACAACTTGAGGAACTTGAGATAACGAACTGTACCTATAGCGACATCAGCGCTTTGGATAATTTGACCAACCTTCGCAGATTAAGGCTGGAAAACACTGACCTGACTGATATAGGTACACTTGAGAATCTGACCAATCTTGAAGCGCTGAAACTGGGCAAGAATCAGATCAGCGACATAAGTGTCCTGAGCAATCTGACCAATCTGACATACCTGGATTTGGGTACAAACAAGCTCAGTGACATCAGCGCACTCCAGAACCTCACAAACCTGGAAACGCTCTATCTGGTGCAAAATGAAATAGAAGACATCAGCGCGCTGGAAGCGCTTAAGAACCTCAAATTGCTGTCAATGATGACAAACAAAATCAGCGACATCAGTCCATTAAAGGATATGGCAGAGCTTACCGATTTAAACCTGTCAGATAATAATATCAGTGACATCAGCGCTCTGGGTGGACTGAGCAATCTCACCAACCTGGATCTGGGCGCCAATAATATCAGCAATATCAATGCATTGGCCGGACTTTCCCAACTGGAAAGATTGCATCTGGGCGGGAATCCCATAAAGGACATCAGCGTGCTGAAGGGATTATCCAATCTTCAAAGTGTAAGCCTCTACAGCACCCCAATCAGCGAGAGTGCTATTGAGGATCTCAAAAAGGCATTGCCTGATACAGAAATAAACTATTAAGCGCTAAACAGCAAACCAGATCACAAATGGGCTGGCGACCAATCGCTCAGCCCGTTTTATTTTGTGTCTATCTTCAGAACGGCAGGCGCATGATATATAGCGTGCTGCGCTATTATCAGCTACAGTACCAGGTCCGAAAGGCGCACGTCCGGATTTCCCAGCCGTCGTTTTGCCACAAAGGAACCATGGCAGTCCGAGCCGCCGGTTATCAGAAGGCCATGTTCCATGCAAAACGCGCGGGTATACCTGGTTACTTCCTCGCTGTTCTCTATATGATAGCATTCAACACCCTGGATCCCCATCTTCAGCATATCATGAAGCACAGCCCGGTAATCCGGGTTATAGAAGCCGGTGCCTGGATGGGCAAGGACAGCGTATCCGCCTGCCTTTTTTATGATAGCAATGACCTCATCCGCAGGATGGAACCCGGGCGGCTCCGACAATGGCGAATCCTCCGGAAACAGGGCGAAGAACTCCTTATAATCCGTGCAGAGCCCTTTGTCTATACAATAATTCAAAGACTTCCAACCGCCCCTTCGCCGATCGTCCTCATAGCGGTCATAATCCTCGGCGGACACCTGCGGATATCGGCTCGTCAGATAGGCTATCGCCTTTTTGTCCCGCATGGCCATCTTTTCCTCCTGATCTTTCAGGAGCAGTTGAAGGCTGCTGTTTTCAACATCGATGCCCAGCCCGAGGATATGGTAGGTATACCCGGCGTGGATTGAGTCGATCTCAACCCCCGGAATAAAGAAAAGTCCTTGCGTTTTGGCCAAAGCGGCTGTCCGGGAAACGTACGCCACGGTATTATGATCGGTGAGAGCAAAGATTCTGATCCCCGCTTCCTTCACATGCCGCACCAGTTCCTCCGGCGACCAGGTCCCGTCGGAGGCATTGGAGTGCATATGCAGATCCACCCGGACATCCCTTGGATCATTCATTAATCCCTGATAGTATTTCTCCAGCATGGTTAACCCCTTTCATGTACGGACCGTCATGGAGCTGTTTGCGTTTATTATAACCTGTAATCAGGCTGATAAAAAGGGTACGACCTATGCAAACAAATTGATATATAATAAATTCAGCAGTAACAGCCTGCCATAAGTTGCTATAAGGGGAATAACCGAATGGATCTGTTGATTAAAAACGGTCTGGTCTATCACCAGGGAGCTTTTCACCATACCTCTATCACTATTTCAGGTGACAAGATAGTTGCCATGGGGTGTGAGGAAAAGCAAGAGGGTTTTGAGGAAATCGATGCTTCCGGCAAGTATGTTATGCCAGGCTTCATCGACATCCATACCCACGGCGCTGTGGGGGTGGACATCAACCATGCTGCAGGCACGGATATCCTTAAGGTCAGCCGTTTCTTTGCCTCCCAGGGAACGACAGGCTGGTTTGCTTCCATTGTGACCGATACCGAAGAAAATACGCTCCGTGCAATTCAAAGCATCTGTGAGGCCATGGACCATCCTGAGCCCGGAGCGGAACTTCTTGGCATCCATTTGGAAGGCCCTTTCCTTTCCCAGGAGTATAAAGGCGCCATGGCCGGAGATCTGCTCAGGAAAGCGGACTGGCCTCTGCTGCAAAAATATCAGCAGGCTGCCGGCGGCAGAATCCGATATATCACTGTTTCCCCTGAAGTGGATGGGGTTCCCGGACTCATAAAGGAAGCCTGCCGGTTGGGCATCGTAGTGGCCATCGGCCATTCGGGGGCCGATTATGAGACAGCCATGGCATGCATACACCATGGCGCCCGTTGCGCTACCCATATTTTCAATGCCATGAAAGGGTTACACCATCATGCGCCTGCCATAAGCGGAGCCGTACTGGAGAGCGACATCTATTGTGAGGCCATCTGTGACGGCAGGCATCTTCATCCGGCCATCGTCCGGCTGCTCTTGAAAGCTAAGGGCGCGGACCGTGTTGTAGCAGTTACTGACAGCATCATGGCCGCCGGGCTCTCCGATGGCAGGTATGTCCTTGGTGCCAATGCCATTGAGGTCATCAACGGGGACGCACGGCTGGTGAGCGACGGCACTCGGGCCGGCAGCACCCTGACCATGATACAGGCACTGCGCAATCTGAAAGCTTTCACAGGAAAGCCCCTTGAAGATCTTATTCCCTTGCTGACCATCAATCCGGCAAGACTTTTGGGCCTGGAGCAGAGAAAAGGCACTATAGATCCCGGCAAGGATGCGGATCTGGTGATCCTGGACGAGGATCTCACGGTAGAAACCACTCTCGTCGGCGGAAGAATCGCCTACGCAAAAGACAGCATGGCATAAGCATTCTCCATTGGTTTCAATGTATATAGCTCATTAGCCTGTGCTTCCAAATCTAAAAGGCAAAGCTCCGCAGCGCTGCCTTTTTTGCTGCTACCTTTCAGATTTTGACTGGAATGCTTCCCCCAGCTGATTGCAAAAGGAGGTCTAATCCGCAGGGGAAGCAGTTTACCTACTTTCCCGCCGAAAGAATGGTTATTGAATTTTATCAATACTTATATTAAAAAATTAGTATTATCCATAATCAACCCAACCAGCAACACAAAAACCTTGACAAAACTATTTTGAATCATCGACTGCTGAGGCAACTTTCTTGGAAAGAGAGGCTGAATGAAATGAAAAAGGAACACATCAGGAATATCATCGTAGCGGCTTGTATTATTGTGTTCGGCTTTCTGTCAGCATCCTGCTCAAGAATCGCTGTCAAGACAAATCCCTCTTCAACACCGGTAAGCGAAGATTCAGGCGAACTTTTGGAAAATCCCACGTCCTCCGACGACGAAGCGGAGCAGGACAACAACGAAGACCTGCCGACAGCACCAAACGTCGTACAGTTCAAAGATGCCGCTATTGAAAACGTTATCCGCGATTTTATAGGTAAAACGGAAGGAGCAATATTAAGCACCGATTTAGAGGAAATAACCGATATCATGATACAGGGAACAGCAGGCAGGATGGATGACTCTGTCAATGGTGATGTAATTGGAATCAATTCACAGGAGTATACAGGTTTTGGAGAAATCCAAAGCCTCGATGATTTGCGACTTCTTCCGGATCTTGAAAGTTTATTAGTCAGCGATAAACACATAGACGATATCAGTTTTCTAAAGGATTTGCACAACTTGTTCGGCTTAAGTTTGTCAAACAGCAACATCAGCGATATCGGTACATTGGAGAAACTGAAAAACCTTGAGGTTTTGTTTTTGTCACAGAATCGGATCAGCGATATCAGCCCGCTGAGAAACCTGACCGAGCTTTCAATCCTTGAGCTATGGTCCAATCAAATCACTGATATCAGTCCATTAAGCGGATTGGAAAAGCTATGGCTTTTAAAATTAGGTGACAACCAAATCAGCGATATCAGTCCGCTGAAAAAACTGACTATGCTTGAGCAGTTGTATCTGGATGCGAACCAAATCAGTGATATCAGTCCGCTGAAAGGTCTTGCGAATCTCAAGGTACTATACCTGTCGGGCAACCAAATCCGCAATATCAGCTCACTAAAGGATCTGGCAAACCTTGAATATTTATTCCTGGCGGATAATCAAATCAGCGATATCAGCGCACTGAAGGATCTGCACAAACTGGGAGTTCTTAATCTAAGCAACAACCAAATCAGCGATATCGGCCCATTGGCTGGATTGACCAATCTTCAGGCCCTGGCCCTGGATGGGAACCAGATCAGGGACTTAAGTCCGCTGAAAGGATTGACCAATCTTAAATATTTGGACTTGACCAATAACCCTGTCGGTGAGCAGCAAATCAGGGAATTGAAAGAGGCGCTGCCTGACATAGAAATAGAATACTGATACATCTTTTCACACTGGCTGATAAATACTGGCACATGGCAATGTTCAATGAGATAACACAGCGCCTGTGCAATCCCGAAAGGGCTGAACCATAAGTGTTCAGCCTTTTTTGAGTATGCGGTAATCCAAGGGTTAAACAGAGGTAATGGCTCGCTTAACCTTAAGCGTTTCCTTATCACATCTTATTGAAATCCGGGATGCCTTATATTATGATAAGCACATATATGCAGAGATGCAAAATATGGATGTAGCGAGGCAAGCGTTATGGCAAAGATCAGTTTTAAAAGAAAGCGCTCAATCAGAACTGCGGCCGTTTTGGTTTGTATCATGGCGTTGGGCACAGCACTGGCCTCCTGTTCCAGGATCACCGTCGGCGTGGAGCAAAAAGTTCATACGAAAAAGGCTAAGCCGGAAATTTCATCAAATGCTGTTCAATTCAAACACCAGGCTTTTGAAAAGGCCGTTCGCAAATATTTCGGCCGGAACCAGGTATTGCGTTCAGATTTGTCACATATAACCATAATAGAAATTACCGGAGAAACACTCGCAGCCGATGGGGTCAATAAAGACGACATGATCAAGATAAATGATCAGGAATACCGGAATATCGGAGAAATAAAAACCTTTCAGGATTTGGTATTCTTCACCGAACTGGAGAGCCTATGCATCGGCTATAAGCCCATAAGCGACATTAGCCCGCTTAAGGGTATGCATAAACTGAACACTTTATTTTTATACGATACTCAAATTAGCGATATCACCCCCCTGGAAGGCCTTACAAGTCTGAGAGCTTTTTATTTGGATGGAAGTAAGCTCAGTGATATTGGCCCCTTAAGCGGACTGGCTGAACTTGAAAATTTATACTTAAACAACAGTTAAGTCAGCGACATCAGTGCCCTGAAAGCTTTGACAAATCTCAAATACCTGAATTTATACTCAAATTTGATAGGTGATATAAGTGAATTGAAAAATCTCTCCAAGCTTGAATATCTTAGCCTGGCCTCCAACAAGATCAGTGATATAAGCGCACTGGAACATATTCCCAACCTTGTGCAGCTGGATCTGGGGAATAACCTTATCAGTGATATCAGCATTTTAGAGAATTTAAATAACCTTGAGGTCCTGGTTTTAAGCATGAATAAAATCAGTGACATCAGCGCTATAAAAGAATTATACAACCTTGAAATACTCTATTTAAGCAATAATAAAATCAGCGATATCAGCGCTTTGGCCGGACTGACCGCCCTTGAAGATTTGGACCTGTCACATAACCTGATCAGCGATATCAGTCCGCTGAAAGAATTAACCGGCCTGAAATACTTGAGTTTACATAACAATCCCCTCAGCGAGCGTGACATCAAAGAACTCAAAAAAGCTTTACCCAACACGGAAATATATTACTGAAATTTTGGATCCATGATTATTTTTAAAATTGCCGCATGGTGGTATTCCAATAATACAGCACAACAATCCTGAATGGGCTGAACTTTTAAGGTTCAGCCCATTTGAGTATACGGAAATCTAACCTTCTTTTTCGCTGGTATTTGTCAGCTGCATCAATTCTATATATGGATGATATTGACTTTATCTCCAAATTGAATATATTCTTTTACCAGTGACCAACGAGTAACAACAAAGAAAGTTTCAAGAGATCCACCGGAAGCATCATGCCTTAAACGAATCTTTTTTCCGGTAATAAGCAGATAACAATGAAAGAGAGGTTGAGATATGAAAATGAACAAAAAACATGCGAAAGGCCTAATCATACTTATCTGCATGATGTTGCTGAGTGATATCAGCCCTTTGGCCGGACTGAAAACCTTGAAACGCTAGTTCTTTATGATAATAAAATCAGCGATTTCAGCGCATTAAATACGCTGACAAACCTTCAAAGGTTAGATCTTCGCATAAACCAAATCAGCCAGCTCGGTGCTGTAAATGGTCTTGAGAAGCTTTTGGTATTACAACTGGACGATAATCAGATCCGTGATGTCAGCCCGCTGAAGGAACTCAAAAGCATTGAATGGCTATCCCTGGATTCCAACCCGATTGGCGATATCAGCCCTTTGAGTGAACTGAAAACCTTAGAAATACTGCATTTGTATGATACACAAATCAGTAATATCAGTTCGTTGAAAACACTGACAAACCTTACTTCACTGAGCCTGCTCAGCAACAATATCAGCGATATCAGCGCGCTGGCGGAATTGAAAAATCTGGACAGTCTGACCCTGGCCAGCAATCAAATTACCGATATCAGTGTTCTCAAAGGATTAACCAAACTTGAAAGGCTGGACGTGCGAAACAATAAAATTGATGATATCAGTGCCTTAATGGGATTAAAGAGCCTGAAAGAGTTAGATATTAGTCAGAACCAGATCACGGATGCCAGTGTTTTAGCCGGGCTGACCAGCCTTGAAACTCTGGAGATGGACGACAACCAGATTCATGATATCAGCGCTCTCAAGAATTTGAAGAATCTTAAGAAGCTTGACTTAAGTAATAACCAAATTGATGATATCAGCGCTTTAAAAGGCCTGACCAACCTGGAAAACCTGATTCTGAGGGGTAATCAGATTAGGGATATCAGTGCTCTAAAAGGGCTGACAAACTTGGAACGATTGGATATCAGCTATAATGATATTGATGACATCGGCCCACTCAGCAGCCTTACCAAACTTCAAACACTAAAATTGCGGAAAAATCCGATCAGCAACAGTGATATTGAGAAACTCAAAAACGCTTTGCCAAATGCCACAATAGAAAACTAAGAGGCTGGACCATAACGGTTCAGCCTCTTTATATGCACTGCAGACGCATGAATACTGCCTTACTTTAATTCAACCCTTACTTGTTCTTCAGATTGAACCAAGCGGCAAGGCCAGGATACTCGGCCACTTCGCCCAGCTCTTCCTCGATGCGGAGCAGCTGGTTGTATTTTGCCACACGGTCGGTTCTGGAAGGCGCACCGGTCTTGATCTGGCCGGAGTTGGTGGCAACAGCAATGTCGGCGATAGTGGCGTCCTCGGTCTCGCCGGAGCGGTGGGAAGTAACAGCGGTATAGCCGGCCCTGTTGGCCATCTGGATAGCTTCCAGGGTTTCGGTGAGGGTACCGATCTGGTTAACCTTGATGAGGATGGAGTTGGCAACACCCAGGTCTATACCCTTCTTCAGGCGCTGGGTATTGGTTACGAACAGGTCGTCGCCAACCAGCTGAACCTTCTTGCCCAGCTTTTCGGTGAGCAGCTTCCAGCCTTCCCAGTCTTCCTCGGCAACGCCGTCCTCAATGGAGATGATGGGATACTTGCTGCACATTTCTTCCCAGAAAGCAACCATTTCTTCCTTGGTCATCCACTTGTCGGTCTTCCACCAGTAGTACATGCCTTCCTTGCCCTTAGCCTTGGCTTCCTCATACATCTCGGTGGAAGCGGCATCGATGGCGATTCTGAAATCTTCGCCAGGCTTGAAGCCGGCCTTCTCAACGGCCTCAAGGATAACCTGGATAGCTTCCTCATCGGACTTCAGGTTGGGAGCAAAGCCGCCCTCGTCACCAACAGCGGTGGAATAACCCTTGCCCTTCAGCACGCTCTTGAGGTTGTGGAACACCTCAGCGCACCACTGGAGCGCCTGCTTGAAGCTCTTGGCGCCAACGGGCATGATCATGAATTCCTGTATGGTCACGCTGTTGTCGGCATGCTTGCCGCCGTTGATGATGTTCATCATGGGAACAGGCAGAACCTTGGCATTGGTTCCTCCGATATACTGGTAAAGGGGCAGCCCCAGCGCTTCAGCCGCCGCCTTGGCAACAGCCAGCGATACGCCCAGGATGGCGTTGGCACCCAGCTTGCTCTTGTTGGGTGTGCCGTCCAGCTCAATCATGGTCTTGTCGATGAGGACCTGATCAAATACGTTCATGCCAACGATCTCAGGGGCAATAATTTCATTGACATTGTCAACTGCTTTCTGAACGCCCTTTCCGAGATAACGGCTCTTGTCACCGTCGCGGAGCTCAACAGCTTCAAAGGCACCTGTTGAAGCACCGGAAGGAACTGCTGCGCGGCCTACGAATCCGCCTTCAACAACCACTTCAACCTCGACGGTGGGATTTCCGCGTGAATCCAGTATTTCTCTTGCCAATATGCCTTCAATCTCAAGGTATTGCTTCATATCCCGTAACTCCTTCCTTTTGTAAGTCAATAACCACATATTAGCATACATGAAACGGCAAGGGTTGTAAAGGTAGTTTACCCCATTCCGCGGGGTACTTTAATAAAAAATTAACATACTTTCCGATCCCATTTAGTCCCATCATGCCCCAATCAGTCCAAAAGCATTCCCTCATCTGTGAAGAATGGGCGAAACCCGCTTGTAGGAGACAAAGGTCAGCAGCGAAACTACGATGGTCTTGATAACATTGAACGGAATGATGCCATAGAGAATGAGGGTCGCAAGATCCACAATGTTCTGGTTTTTCTCGGCACCCGACTGAATGATGCTCCGCAGCGATTCCTCAGGGGTGATGCTGAACTTATCGGCAAAGATCTCCACATAGAGCGGGATCATGACAAAATAGTTAACCAGTGTGGCCAGAACCACCATGGTAACAGAGCCGATAACGAGTCCCATGATGGCTGTCTTAATCGATTTTTTCCGTTTATAGACCCATGCGGCCGGAACTACAAAAGAACAGCCCACGACAAAGTTGGCCAGCTCTCCCACTCCCCCTGTTATGGTGAAGGGCAGATGGATCAGGTTCTTCACCAGCTCGATGACCACGCCCGCCAGGGGGCCTATGGCAAAAGCGCCCAGAAGCACAATGATTTCACTCAGGTCCAGTTTCAGGAAAGGCGGCATGAAGGGAAGCGGGGTCTCAATGAACATAATGGCTGCGGCCAGTGCGGCCAGGATGCCTACCTTGGCGATGAATTTTGTCCGGTTCTGCATAAAAAAACACTCCTTCTTTTTAGTACAATCAGGGGTGTTTTCTTCGGCCGGAGACGCTACAGGGCTTATATGTAAGCCTTAGTCAGGCATAAAAAAACCCTGAAGCAATCTCAGGGGTGTCAGCAGAGAAACGATCATCTTCTCCCATCCAGACTTTAACTGTCGGCTCCGGAATCTCACCGGATCGTGCTTAACGCTCGCGGGCTAATGGCTCATGCCATATTACCGCCGGTAGGGACTTTCACCCTGCCCCGAAGATTGTACCGTATGATTTGTATTTAGTTTTATATTCATTTTAATCCCGTGCAGGATTGCTGTCAACTATTTATAAGTATCAAATCCTGTTTACTTACAGCGATGATCAGTTCGCCCAACACAGGCAGAATCCGCTATCAATACACCTTCAGGGCAAACAACGGGCAGGCCGCGGAGCAATAACCGCACGTAACGCATCGGTCGTGATCAATCACAAGTTTACTATCCTTCAGCGACAGGGCTTTTTGCTGGCAGCGCTCCACGCATTTCCCGCAAGCCTCACACCAGAAATCCACGTGAAGTGCCTTCCTGGGACCGGCGGCAGCCCGGCCGCCAAAGCGGCTGATGGCTTCGATATCCTCAAACAAAGCCACATTCATGCGTACCTCGTCGATATTTTGCATGCCCACGGCAATGGCATCCAGCCAGGGAATTCCCAAAGCAAACCTCAGGGCATCCTCAAATTCTCCCAAAAGGTTCCCGCCGCCGAATATCTTCATACCGTATATGCCCTTTCCTGCATCATGGGCTTCCTTTATTGCTGCAAGCATTTCATCGACGGGCCCGTCACAAATCCCCAGGCCGCGCTTGTTGACAATGGGATGGATGACGTCCATCTCCGGAATTGCGGCGGCAGCCTTCACCGCCGCGATGTGATGGGTGGAAATCCCCACAGCCCGGATCACACCGGCCTGTTTCTGCTCGAGATAGTATTCAAATGCCTCCCAGTGTCCCCGGATGGTGTGCTCGCTTTCCTGTTCATGCATCAGGAAGAGATCGATGGTATCAACACCTGTCTCGGTAAGCGCCCTGTCCAGGCAACGCTTGGCATCTTCCCGGGTATAAGCATAGCATTTGGACGCAATCACGGGTCTGATGCCGCTCCTTTCAATGGCACGCCTGATATAGGGATAGGTATCATAAAGGTCGGCAGTATCGATAAAGTTAACGCCCAATCGCAGGGCTTCCTCTATGACCGCTGCGCCTTCCTCCACGCTCAGGTTTCTCTGAAGCGGTCCAATCACCAAAGCACCAAAGCATAGCCGTGAAACTTTTATTCCGGTTTTACCCAAAAAACGGTATTCCAATCGATCCACCCCTGTATACATGGTCTGTTATGGATACAGACAGATTTGGGACAAGTCCTCCCCTAATATATATCACAAACACCAGGCAGCGCACATATCCCGGGCAACAAAAAACCTGCCCGAAGGCAGGTTCATCACTGAGTGTCAATATTATCTTTCGAGGTAGTAGCGCAGCAACTCTTCCAGTATTTCATCGCGCTCCACGCGACTGATCAGGCTTCTAGCATTGTTGTGGCTGGTTATATAGGTAGGATCGCCGGACATAATGTATCCCACTATTTGGTTAATCGGGTTGTACCCTTTCTCCGTAAGCGCTTCATAGACCTTTAGAATGATCTCACGGGTTTGGTTCGGATACTCATTGCTAAAATCAAACTTTACGGTGCCTTGGTTCATGATCTCACCCGCTTTCTACAAAATCGACCGATGGTGTATCTTGAATGACACATGTTACCAAGATTCGGCTGACCTTTGCATCCGTATGTTAACCAGCCGGAAGAAGCCTGTAATTACAATTGCATGATTATTCCAACCTCCGATGATTTAATCTTAATATATCCGTGGGCCTAAATCAAGCTTTCATAAGCTTTGTAACCAACCTTTAATCTAACGGCACGCCCACCATGCGTTCACCGTCGATGTCCACCAATTTGACAGGCAAAATCTTGCCAATCACCGACTGGTCGAGCCGTGCTTCCACCTGAATATAGTTGGGCGTAAGTCCTTCCAACAGATCCGGCGTACCATTCACGGGTTGCTCGAACAGAACCCTTTGCGTGGTGCCGACGAATCGCCGGAAGAACGATTCGCGGTTCTTTTCCGCCAGAGCGATCATTGCCCGGCTTCTCTCTTCCTTCACCTCCGGGGGCACCTGATCCTTAAACCGCGCCGCAGGCGTTCCTTTCCTGGGGGAATACTTAAACACGTGGGCCCACAGGAAGCCCATTTCCTCGCAAAAGGCATAGGACTCCTCAAACTCCTGCTGGGTCTCACCCGGAAAGCCCACCATCACATCCGTGGTGATGGCCACATCGGGAATCTCTTCCTTCAGAGCCATCACAATCCGCCTGAAGTCATCCGGCGTATACCTGCGGTGCATCCGCTTCAATGTCCCTGCACTCCCGCTTTGCAAAGAGATGTGATAATGGGGACAAAGCTTGGTTATGCCTTTGGCTTGTTGTATGAAATTCCGCGTAATGAACATGGGCTCCAGGGATCCCAGCCTGATGCGCTCAATACCGTCAACCCGGTTGATTTCCTCGACAAGGGTCATCAGATCGGCTCCTGTGGCGCCGTCCTTATAGGAAGTGATGTGAATTCCGGTCAGCACCACCTCTTTGAAGCCCCGCCGCGCAAAGCTTTCCGCTTCCCTCAGCACATCCTCCGCCTTCCTGCTTCTCACAGGTCCCCTGGCATAGGGAATAATGCAATAGGAGCAGAACTGGTCGCATCCGTCCTGCACTTTAATAAATGCGCGGGTATGCCCTGTATAGGTTTCAACGGGCAATTCCTCGAAATCAGACAGCTGCTGTCTGCTTCGCACATGGATGGATTTTCCAGTACGATGGGCAGCCTCTTCCACCAAGGAAACTATCTCATGCTTCATATTGTTGCCAACAACCAGGCTGACTCCTTCTATCTTCGCCGCTTCCTCAGGCGATACCTGGGCAAAGCATCCCACCGCAGCAATCACCGCGTTGGGGTTGATGCCATGAACCCTCCGCAGCATTTGCCTGGACTTACGATCCCCCATGTTGGTCACCGTACAGGTATTGACCACGTATACGTCGGCATACTCATCGCTGTCCACAACCTGGTAGCCGGCTTTTTCAAAGAGCCTTTTCATGCCCTCTGTTTCAGCAATATTAACCTTGCATCCCAGTGTGATGAAGGCTACTCGTTTTCCGCTTGCTATATGATTCATGCTTTCCAAACCGTCTCAACACTCCCAAATCGGTTTTCGGACGGCGCTTTCCCGTTCATGTCATTCTTGATGAGCCGTCCGAACATCTCATGAACTTTACAAAAACATCCAATTACCTTTAACAAAATCTTAACATAATAATTATTGACTATATGCCTTATAGGATACTAATATAAAATAGTATGGTTGATTTTGCAAAAATAACGCATGGAAGGCGGTGCATCATATGAATACATTCAATATTTTACTGAAGTCCATCAATGATGTGAAGGATTTTGTCAATATCGTCAACAAATATGACTTTGATGTGGATCTCACATCGGGAAGATATATCGTTGATGCCAAATCCATCATGGGCATTTTCAGCCTGGATCTCAGCAAACCCATCAAGATGGAAATTCACGGTGACAATCCTGAGGATTTCATCAACGAGATCAAGCAGTTTATTGTTGAATGATCCCTACCTGGTAGATTTCATCTATCGCCTTCTGAGCGAAGGCAAACAGGTATTCTTAAAATCAATCAGGCCCAATGCGTTTGCTTGGGCTTTTTTGCTGCCTTAGATTCATTCAGCACAATATCAGACCGGCAACCATGGACATAAGCACAATCAGGATGACGTTAATTTTCGTGAAGACCGCCACAAGGATGGCGCCCGCAAAAATTGCAAAAGGCCCCCAGTTCACGAGAAGCGGTGCCTGAAGATTGACAAAGGATTCCAGTGCAAAGAAGATTGCCGCGGAAGCGATAAAGGCTACTGTAACCGGCCTTATGCCTTTCATGCATGACTCCACAGCCCGGCTCTCCTTGAACTTGAGAATAAAGTGTGCAACGAGGATGACCAGCACGAAGGAAGGCAGCGAAACGCCCAGTGTCGCCACAAGGGAGCCCCAGAACCCGGCAATCCGATAACCCACATAGGTGGCAGCGTTCACAGCGATAGGGCCCGGCGTGATCTGGGAAATGGCGGCTATATCGGCAAACTCCTGTTGCCCAATCCAGCCGCGTTGGGTCAGTTCCTGCTGAATGATGGTCAGGATGGCATATCCTCCGCCAAAACCGATCAGGCCAATCTTGACGAATACCAGGAAAAGACTAATCAGTATCATGCCGCTTCACCCTCCCGGCCTGATAGTAAAGATAACCCGCCAGAGCGCCGGCGGCGATGATGAACACGATGCTCACATCAAGCCATGTGGTTACGGCGAAAGCAAGCACCGCAAGAATGAGTGCAAACCAATCCTTGATAACGGATTTGCCCAGCCTGACCACGGTAACCGCAATAACGCCTGCAACCCCTGCTTTTATGCCTGTCAGGGCCTTGCTGACATAAACGTTCCCGCTCACGGTGTCAAACAGGATGGCTATGGCCAGGATGGAGATAAAGGATGGGAGAATGACACCGATGGCTGTTACAACAGCCCCGGCTATTCCCGCTATCCTGTAACCGATATAGAAAGCAGAGTTGATGGCAATCACTCCCGGAAGGGACTGGGATATGGCAAAGGCATCCACGATCTCTTCCTTGGAGATATATTGCTTATTGTCGACAATCTCCCGTTCAATAATGGGCAGCATGGCAAGACCGCCGCCAATGGTAAAAGCCCCAATCTTGAAAAAGGTTATAAACAGATCCCATAGCAAGGCTGCTCTTGATTTTTTCATGCGTTTCTCCATCGGTTCATATTCCTTTTGACAGCTTTGATTGTATCATAGGGTATGAAAAAGGGGCAATAAAGATACATACAACTGCCATTGCGTTGACCGGGCGTTCCCGGTATGATAAGATGCATCTGAAATGTAAAAAGGAAGACAGGTGATTTTTCATGAGCCATGCTGCCAGCAAAGCAACTGTCCTTGTGACCGGCGGCGCGGGATATATCGGTTCCCATACAGTGGTTGAACTGCTGGATCAGGACTACAGCGTTATCATCGTCGATAACTTTTCCAACAGCAAACCCGAGGTGCTCAACAGGATTCGCGAGATAACCGGAAAGGATTTTCTCTTCTATAAAGTAGATTTACTGGATAAGGATGCGTTGGAAGAGGTCTTCAAAAAGCACCGGATAGATGCGGTCATCCATTTTGCCGGACTGAAAGCCGTTGGAGAATCGGTTTCCATCCCCATAAAGTATTATCATAACAATCTGACAGGCACACTGAATCTCTGCAGCCTCATGGAAAAATACCAGGCCAAGCGCATGGTCTTCAGTTCCTCGGCCACGGTATACGGGCTTAACAACAAGGCTCCCTTCACCGAGGACATGCCCCTTTCGGCCACCAACCCCTATGGCTGGACCAAGTTCATGATAGAGCAGATATTGCGGGACATCTATGTTGCCGATAACTCATGGAGTACTATTCTATTGAGGTATTTCAATCCCATCGGTGCCCATGAGAGCGGACGGATTGGCGAGGATCCCAACGGCATCCCCAACAATCTCATGCCCTATATCACGCAGGTTGCGGTGGGCAAGCGGGAACATCTCAATGTATTCGGCAATGACTACGATACCCATGACGGCACCGGAGTAAGGGACTATATCCATGTGGTGGACCTGGCCAAGGGTCACATCAAGGCCCTTGAGAAGGTCTTGACCAGCACAGGGGTGGATGCGATCAACCTGGGAACCGGCGTGGGATACAGTGTTCTGGATGTGGTAAAAAGCTTCGAAAAGGCCAATGGCATCAAAATACCCTATAAAATTACCGGCAGGAGGCCGGGCGATATCGGCACCTGCTTTGCCGATCCGGGCAAGGCGCTGAAAGTGTTGGGCTGGAAGGCTGAAAAGAGCCTGGAAGACATGTGCCGCGACTCATGGAACTGGCAGAAGAATAATCCGGAGGGGTATGGCGATCGGTAAGCACCGATCTGTTCAGAAGGCATGAAGACATAAAAGCCGCCTGGGAAGATTCAGGCGGCTATTTGCTTACGCTGTTCTCGAGTTCCCGGATACGTCGTTTGAGCGATCTGATCCTGGAACAGACGGCATAAACCAGGAAGAATACCAAAAGACCAGTTAAAGCGCCGGTGGCGTCAAGAAGGACATCGGACCACTGAGGGCCCCTCCCGGGTATAAACCGCTGCCGATACTCGTCAAATGCGGCTGTTGCAAGGCAGATAAAAACAGATGATGAAAAGGAAATCCACTTCTTTTTTATCAAGGTAACCATCAGGAAACCCGTCGTTATGCCATGATAAAAAAACTCCGTATAGTGGGCAAGTTTTCTGATCATGGCATGCAGCGTGATATCCCAAAACTCATCATGGGGATTGACATAAAAATTTCTGGCGATGAGATCCCTGATAAATCGCGCAACAGCCATGCTCATCCGGCTTGAATCTTCGCCGCTGTAACTTGTAAACCAAAAGATGATACCGAAAGACGACAGCCAAAGGACAATTGCCACCAGAATTCGGATAATACTTCTTTTCTCCCGAGTTGTCATAACGCCACTCCCGTCTGAAACCGCCGAATAACGAATAATCAGATTTCCCGTTTTACCGGAACACCCTGATTAGCAAAAAAGACCTATAATAAATATTGGGATACCCAAGGATGAAAGCTTCGGCTTCCAACATTTTTCTGCAAATAAAGAGAGCATGGAGTGAAATCCTAGTAAAATGACGTTGCACCTCAACATTTTAAGGAGAATTAACCATGCTCTACAAAGATTATACGCAAGAATTGCTTGGAATTAAAGATGTAACTGTTACCTTTGAAGAGAATAGAAACAAGCTTCTTGATTCAATCCAGCTTCAGATCGCCTTCCTTAATCCAACCAATTCGCCTGCAGATAAGGCCCAAAGCCCAGCAGATGACGGCCGGAAGAATGAAGGCAACAAGGATCAGCCCTGTCCAATCGAAAGTAGTAATTGCCTGCTTGATGCCTTTAGCGATATCATCCACCCAACCGGTATAAACCCCTATGGGCCCTACCAAACCACATGTCCCCATTCCCGAGGATACCGCGGGACCGTTCATCTCCAGCTTGAACACACAAGTGGCGATGGGACCTGTAATGGCGCTTGTGGCTATGGCAGGAATCCATATCTTTGGATTTCTCACGATGTTGCCCATCTGCAACATGGACGTGCCCAGTCCCTGGGAAATAAGCCCGCCCCAGCGATTCTCCCGGAAGGACATGACGGCGAATCCCACCATGTTGGCACAGCATCCCGCCAATGCGGCCCCTCCGGCCAGCCCGGTCAGGTTAAGCGCGGCGCAGATGGCGGCACTGCTGATGGGCAGTGTCAAAGCCATACCCACAATGATCGATACCAATACACCCATAATGAAAGGCTGCTGTTCAGTAGCCCACATGATGATTTGTCCCACCGAGCTGGCAGCTGCGCCAATCCCCGGCGCCAGGAGAACGGAGAGGGCTGTACCCGTAAAGATGGTCACCAGCGGTGTGACAAGGATATCGATCTTGGTTTCCTTGAAAACCAGCTTTCCCATCTCCGCAGCAAGGATGGCAATGACATAAACCGCCAGCGGTCCGCCTGCACCGCCTAGATCATTTGCCGAAAAACCTACTGCGGCAAGTGAGAACAGTACCAAAGGCGGGCAACGCAAAGCATACCCGATTGAAATGGCCATGGCCGGACCGGACACCTTAACCGCAAAACCGCCGATGGTATTCAGGAACGGTATGCCAGCCTGGGTACCGACGGTGTTGATGATGGTACCGATGAGCAATGAGCAGAACAAGCCCTGGGCCATGGCACCAAATGCATCTACACCGTATCGTTTCAGTGAGACAATAATGTCCTTCCTCCTTAAGAACTCCCTCACCTTTTCCATTCTCAACCCTTCTCTCTTTTTTGTTTTCACAGAACGAGCCGACGGAACCGCTGTTCTGTAGGTTATTATTAAGTTATTATTATTAAAATATTATTATTAAACTATTAATATCAACTTAGTACTAACAATAAATGAAAACGGGCAAAAACGCAAGATATAGTTTGCCGCTTGCCGAAGATTTGTCATAATGCCGTATTGGACAGGCTTATTTGGCTTCCGGCATGTTGATTTTTCATAAAAACTACCGGTTTGGAGACTGGGAAAGCATTGAAAGGCAAAAAGAAAAACCCCCGCATCAAGCCTTTTGGGGGTTTTGGAGCCACCAAAGGGATTCGAACCCTTGACCCGCGCATTACGAATGCGCTGCTCTACCAGCTGAGCCATGGTGGCGCGATATAGAAGGCATATACTCAAGTATATGCCTTTACATTTTACATGGAGCAAATTGTCCTGTCAATATCAGCGGAAACCTTTTCTCTTGAGAAATGTAGGAATCTCCGGACCCTCGTTGTCATCGTCCAGTTCCAGCTTCTTCACCGGGGTCTCCAGCTTCTGGGTGCTGCCGCCGACAGCAAACAGGCGTTCCGGCCTCTTGATTTCAGGCCCTTTGTCGAAGCCTGTGGCAATAACCGTAATGATCATTTCATCCTTCAGGTTTTCATCGATCACGGCACCGAAAATGATATTGGCTTCCGGATCGGCTGAGGCCTGAATCAGTTCGGCCGCCATATTGACTTCCTGGAGTCCAAGGTCAGGGCCACCGGTGATGTTCAGCAGGACTCCCCTGGCGCCTTCAATGGATGTTTCCAGAAGCGGGCTGGAGATGGCCTGCCTTGCGGCTTCTTCGGCCTTGTTCTCTCCGGTTCCCCTGCCGATGCCCATATGGGCAAGTCCGGTATCCTGCATAATGGTCTTCACGTCTGCAAAGTCCAGGTTGATGAGACCGGGTACGGCAATGAGATCGGATATACCCTGAACGCCCTGCCTCAGCACATCGTCCGCCAGGCTGAAGGCCTTCACCAGGGGCATCTTCTTATCGGCTATCTGAAGCAACCTGTCGTTTGGAATGGTAACCAGGGTATCCACCACGGCCCTGAGGGCTTCCACACCCTTTTCTGCGTGCTGCATGCGCTTCTTGCCCTCAAAGGTGAAAGGCTTGGTGACAACGCCCACGGTGAGAATACCCATTTCCTTTGAAATCTGCGCGATGACCGGCGCGGCTCCGGTACCCGTGCCGCCGCCCATGCCGGCGGTTACAAAGACCATATCCGCGTCCTTGATGGCCATGGCGATTTCATCGCGGCTTTCGTTGGCCGCTTTTTCCCCGATTTCCGGATTGGCTCCGGCTCCGAGTCCCTTTGTCAGTTTATCTCCAATCTGGATTTTCGTATTGGCCTGTGAAAGGAAAAGCGCCTGCTTGTCCGTGTTTACGGCTATAAATTCGACGCCGCGCAGACCGGCGCTGATCATGCGGTTGACCGCGTTATTGCCGCCGCCTCCGACGCCAACGACCTTCAGACGGGCAAAACTGTCCATATCGATATCAAATTCCAACACTTTTGTGTCCCCCTTTTATCGGTTATCGCAAGTAATTCAATATGGCTTGTAATCTGGACACAGCAGTTCTCATATCTCTTATATTACCATTATATTAACAAACCCTGTCAAACGCAATGATTTCTTTCAAAATTCTGCCCTTTTGGATCAACATATTGCGTTATTTTCATCTTCCCGACCATTTCAGGCAGTATATATTGTATTATTTCATTTCATCCAGCTTCAGCAGCTTCCTTCTGATATTGCCGAAATTGATGAATATCCTGTTACCGAAGGCGAACACTGCGGCCAGGTACAGCTGGATGCCCAGCTTGTCCCCGATAAAAGCCAAAAGCGCAGCCAGAAGGGAATTGCCGAAAAAGCCTGACAGGAAGACCTTGATATCGAACTTGCCTTCCAGCGAAGCCGAGAAGCCTCCCAGAACCGAGTCCAGCGCGGCAAGTATGGCCACAGCCGCATAATTGGAGTAGGCCTGGGGGATGTGGAAGGGAAGGAAAATGCCAATAATCAATCCTGCTATCAGTCCCAGTATGGGAATCATCAAACCACCTCAATCCGGTATGAAACTCGGGTTCTGACCTTTGATGAATTCCAGTCTTCCCCGTTCACTCGTGCCTATCTTTGTGAAAAAAATCTGCTTGGCAAAATCAATAGTATATTGAAGCCTGTCCGTCGGATCAAACCGTACCACGACCCGGTTGTCAAAGGACATCATGGCCGTGTCTTCATCCACCACATCGATCCAGTCCACCACAGGCCACAGCTGGAAGTCCGAGTTCTCATCGGATTCCCTGATGGCGCCGACGATATTGTCGGCCAGGCGGACGTGCCCGATATCAGAGGTTTCAAGCTGTTTGCCCACTGAATAACTGGAAAAATCAATACCACGCACTTCCTTGAGCCCTTCAGGAGGAGAACCCTGACAGACTTCAAGCACGTAGCCCTCAGCGTCCACGGTCAGGTAGCTTCCGAGATAGGGCAAATAGACTGACGGCTGTCTTTCGGCAACACGGATGCCCACTACGTTAGGGAAAATGACAAATACCCTTGCCTCCTTGATGCGGGGCAGGGCTTCAATGGCCGTTTCCGCGTCAAGCAGCCTCAAACCGAGAATTGCCTCAGGAGAAAGCCTGAGCTGCCTGTATGGGTTTTCACCCAAGGCAATTCCCGATGCGAGCCTGATCTCTTCTTCGCTGTAATAACCGGCACCCTCAACGCGTATGTTTTTAACGGTGAAAATGGGTGTAAAGAAAAGCATGAGCACCAGCAGCACCGGACACATCAGCAGAAACAGTATCTTCAGCAGCCTTTTCTTTCGTTTTTTTCCACGGCTCATCGGCACCATCACCCATGTGCATATTATATCAGAGAGAGGGGGGAAATAACAGCCTTCAGGTCTCAACCCGTTTGATATCGGCTCCTATGCTGGAAAGGACCTTTTCCATCCGCTCATAGCCCCTGTCAATGTAGTTGACGCCCGATATGCTGGATGTGCCTTCCGCGGCCAGCGCGCCAATGACCAGCGCGGCTCCGCCCCGCAAATCCCTGGCCTCCAGCTGGGCAGCCTTGAGTTTGTCGACACCGCGGATGATGGCCGTCCTGCCCTGCACACTGATGTCCGCACCAAGCTTCATGAGCTGCTCGGTATAGCGGAACCGGTTTTCAAAAACAGTTTCAACAACCACACTGGTTCCCCTGCACTTGGAGAGAAGGGCTACCATTTGTGGTTGCATATCCGTGGGAAATCCGGGATAGGGAGAGGTTCGAACCAGATCCAGGGCTGTCAGGTTGCCATTGGACTCCAATGCGATCACATTTCCAGAGTAGTTTTTTATCCGGCAGCCGCAGCGCTTCAAACAGTACAACACCGATCCGATATGGTCATAAATCACACCCGTGACCACGAGGCTTCCTCCTGTGGCAGCCGCGGCGGCCAGATAAGTTCCTGCCACAATGCGGTCGGGAATGATCCTGTGCACGGGTTCGGCTTTTATCTCGCGGGTGCCCTGGATGCGGATGACACCTGTTCCGGCGCCGGATACCTGGACGCCCAGTTTTCTTAAAAAGGCCTGCAAATCGTCAATTTCAGGTTCTTTGGCTGCATTCCGGATGATGGTTTCGCCCTCTGCCATACTGGCCGCCAGCATGATGTTTTCGGTTGCGCCCACACTGGGGTAATCCAGAAGGATCTCGCAGCCGGTCAGCTTTTCGGCCCGGCAGCGCAGGATGCCATCGTTGATACCATCTATCTGGGCTCCCATCTGGGAGAGGGCCTTCAAATGCATATCGATGGGCCTTAAGCCGATTTCACAGCCGCCGGGATAACTCACATGGACTTCCCCGCACCTTGCCAGCAGGGCGCCCAGGATAATGATGGATGAACGCATTTTTCTCGCCAGCGCTTCAGGAATGCTGCTGGCCGTCAGCCGGGAAGCATCCACTTCAATCCTGCTTCCCTCCCTGCGGATGCCGCAGCCCAGGGCCCCAAGTATCTCCAGCATGGTGGTCACATCATCCAGTTCCGGGCAATTCTCAAGGATGCTGGTACCTTTGTTCAAAAGCGTAGCCGCCAATACCGGCAACACAGCGTTTTTGGCTCCGGGCACCTCAATGATGCCGCAAAGCCGCGAACCTCCGGTTATGACGAGATTGCTCACGCAAAACACCCCCGGAAGCTAAGTAATTGAATACATTTCATAATATGCTCCCGGGAAAATCCTGTTACTGGAAGCCTGTCCGTCTATATCTAGAGTTGGGGACAACCTGAAGCACGCCATCAGGGTCTGGCTTTCCGGACGGCTCAGCCCCCGCCCTGGCGGGCCCGTTTCAGAAGCTCAGCCCCTTTGACCGGGGCCAGGCTGTATGTGTTGTTCCTGGAGATGTTGAGAAGGATCCCCATTCCCACAAGGTGGAACAGCATGGAGGTTCCTCCATAGCTGATAAACGGCAGGGGCATGCCGGTTACGGGTATGGTGGCCGTTACAACGGCGATGTTGACGATGCTTTCTATGGCTATCAGCGATGTCAGCCCGATGGCCATGAGACTGCCCATCATGTCCGGCGCATTCATGGAAATGCGGATACCGCGCCAGATAAGCAGCAGGAAGAATGCGATCACCGTGAAGGCGCCCACAAAGCCCAGTTCCTCGGCAACGATCGAGAAGATGAAGTCGTTCTGGGGCTCCGGGATGTACAAATACTTCTGCAGGCTTTTCCCAAGCCCTCTGCCGAAGATGGAACCAGAAGCGATGGCATAGAGGGAATTCACCACCTGGTATCCTGCTCCCTGGGGATCGGAAAAGGGATCAAGGAATGAAACAAATCGTTTCCAACGATATTCCGAACTGTAGATAAGGTAGGCTGCTGCCGCCAGGGCAGGTCCGCCGATGGCAAAAAAGTGGAGGAGCCTCGCACCGGCGCAGAACAGGATAACAGCCGCAACAGCCGTGATGAGAATGGCGCAGCTGTAGTGGGGTTCCAGAAGAAGCAGAAAGTCCACAAAGCCAACGATCAACAGATAGGGCACCAGGCCGCTGAAGAAAAAACGCAATCTTCCGTGGTTCTTGGCCAGGCTGAAGCTCAGGAACATGATCAGAGAGAGCTTCATAAGCTCGGAAGGCTGGAAGGTGGTAAAACCAAGGTTAAACCAGCGCCTGGCGTTGTTGGATACCGAACCTATGCCGGGTATGGCCACCAGGATCAGCAGGACAATGCTGACCAGCATCAGGATGGGCGAAAGGAGCGCCAGTCGGCGATAATCGATATTTGAGACAACAAACATCAGGACAAGGCCCACACCACTCCAGAGCAGCTGCCGGATAAGATAATGGTATTTGTTGTTGACGGTAAAGGCAGCATAATAGGAGCTGGCGCTGAAAACCATGACAATACCGATGGCCGTGAGCGCAATCACGGTGAAGAGGAGCCAGAAGTCATATTCCCTTTTTCTCATCCTGCAATCATCCTTCTTATGCCGGTGAACTAAGCCAACTGTTGCAGCGGAGGCCCGTCAGCCGGTCCGATAAAAAACTGAATCACAGCCGGGTCCTGAATACTATTATAGGAGCAGCACAGCCACGACGCCGGCAGCAAGGGTGACCAGGGCAAAGACTGTCACCACTTTGGTCTCCTTCCATCCCTTGTACTCGTAATGATGGTGCAAGGGAGACATCAGGAAGACTCTCCTCCGGGTCCTCTTGAACCAGAAAACCTGTATCACTACAGATAATGCCTCAGCCACATAGATTATGCCTGCAATCCCCAGATAGATTGCCGTGCCCGTCATCAGCGCCATGGCTGCCAGGGCACCGCCGAGGGCCAATGCGCCCACATCGCCCATGAACACCTTTGCGGGATGCAGGTTGAAGACCAGAAAACCCAGAAGGCCTCCCGCCAGTATGGCGCAGAACGTGCGGATATATTCCCAGTCGTCCCGGAATGTGGACATGACGGTAAGGAAGAGCAGGACAAGGGTGGTCACCGTGCCCGCCAGACCGTCCAGACCATCGGTAAGGTTAACGGCATTGGTAAAGGCTGCCAGCACAAAGATGGAGAAAGGCACCGCGATGGCCACAGGCAGCGTAACGGGCGCTTTCAAACCGATAAAGGGAATGACCAGGGTACTGGCAGAAGGGATATAGCTTATGGCATACCAGGTGAAGGCACCCGACACGATCAGGAGGCCCAGCATCTTCTGCTTTGGTTTCAGGCCGGTGTTATGCTTTCTTACAACCTTCAGGTAATCGTCGAGAAAACCGATGAGACCAAAGCCCAGGGTGACCAGGATCAGCACCAGGATGCGATGATCCTTTATGGCATACCAGCCGCCCACCAGGACCATGGGTATCAGAAAAAGCAGTCCGCCCATGGTAGGCGTTCCGCTTTTGGCCTTATGGGATTCAGGGCCTTCCTCCCTCACAGTCTGACCGCATTTGAGCCGCTTCAGCAGGGGAATCATAATCCTGGCAAGGGCCAGTGACATGGCAAACGCGATGAGATAGGCCAGCAACTGGTGCGGTATGACATTGAAGATTTTATTCATTCCTTTTCCCTCACTTGTTCTGCGCTTCAGTATTCCGGGATGCCCCTGTAACCTTGCCGCCAAAAAGCCTGTCGGCGAGAAGATCCAGATTCATCTTCCGCGATCCTTTGAAAAGGATAACATCGCCTCTGGCTAATTTCTGGCTTAAATAGTTTTGCGCATCTTCGGCATTTTGAAACAGCCTGGTGTTCTCCAAGGGCATGCCGTGGTCGGAAGCACCTTCCACATACCAGCGGGCCAGGTCACCGATGGCAACCAGATAGTCTATCCCCGATTCAGCCACCTGCATGCCTATTTCCCTGTGGGCATCCTCAGCCCATTCCCCCAGCTCCAGCATATCGCCCAGGACAGCCCATTTGCGCCGGTTGACGCCGATCTCCGACAGAACCCTGAGCGCCGAGCTGACCGAAGCGGGAGCCGCGTTGTAGGCATCGTTGATGACCTTGATGCCGTCCACGTCCACAATATTCATGCGCATGCGGTCCCCGGTATAGCTCAGAAGGCCTTTTTCTATGGTCCCGCAGTCAAATTCCAGCGTCATGGCCACGCTGATGGCCGCAAGGGCATTCTGGACATTGTGAATCCCCGGTGCCGGCACAAAGAACCGATGCTCCCAGGCGGGACACTGTACCGAGAAGCTGATCCCCTCTTCCCCTTTGGACAGTAAATCGCTTGCCCGGATATCGCAGGTTTCATCCATGCCGTAGAAAAGGGTTTTCTGCTTAAGAAGGCCCTTCAGGCCTGACAACAGTTCATCGTCCCCATTGAGCAGTACGACGCCGTCATCCTGCATGCCGCGGATGATCTCCAGCTTGGCCTTGAGAATGTTCTGCCGCGAGCCCAGCCGTTCAATATGGGATATGCCGATATTGGTGATAACCGCTATATCGGGGCGCACGATCCGGGTCAGGTAATCGATCTCGCCGAAGCCCCGCATCCCCATCTCGAACACGGCGGCCTGACAGGAGTCATCCAGTTCCAGCACCGACAGGGGAAGGCCAATCTCGTTATTGAAATTACCCTTTGTTTTATGCACCTTAAGCCCTGCCGACAAAGTGGCGGCGATCATTTCCTTGGTACTGGTCTTGCCGACGCTTCCGGTTACGGCGATCACGGGTATATGGAATCGGGAGCGATGATATTCCGCCAGCTTTCCCAGCGCTTCCACCGTCTTTTCCACCAGCACGGCCGGGACGCCGTCGGGAATGGAAGCTCCTTTTTCGGCCATAACCAGGACTGCTCCCTTGTCCAGCGCTTCACGGATGTAATTATGTCCGTCAAAGCGCTCTCCCCGTATGGCGACAAAAAGGCAGCCCGGTTCAAGGCTTCGGGTGTCGGTGGACACGCTCCTGATCATTATATTCCCGTCGGCAGCCAGTTGTCCATTGACCGCCCGGGCAACTTCGGCGGCATACATTTCCTTCATGTATCACTCAAGCTCCTTCAGTATGTTTTCGACGATCTCCCGCTCGTCGTAATGGATGGTCTTGTCCTTGAAAATCTGGTAGGTTTCATGGCCCTTGCCCGAGAGAACGATCACATCGCCGCTTCGGGCGTTTTTCATAGCATAGCGGATGGCCTCGGTCCTGTTCTCAATCACCACGTATTCCCCATTGGTCTTCCTGATACCCTCCTCGATATCCCTGACGATTTGCGCCGGCTCCTCGGTCCTGGGGTTATCGGAGGTAATGATGGTGAAATCGGCAATCCGGCCCGATATCTCGCCCATGAGCGGCCTCTTGGTGCGGTCCCTGTCACCACCGCAGCCGAAGACGCTGATAAGGCGCCCCCTGGCAAACTCCTTCACGGTGGACAGGATGTTCTCCAGGCTGTCAGGTGTGTGGGCATAATCGATCATCACGGTATAGTCCTTTCCGGGAGTGGGCACCACCTCGGCGCGTCCGGGTACCTGTACCTTCTTCAGACCATCCCGGATGGCTTCAAAGGGTATGCCCAAAAGTCCGCAGACAGCGATGGCACCCAGCGCGTTGTATACGCTGAAAAAGCCGGGAACCGAAACACTGATCCGTTCCCTGAACCAGGGGGTTACCGCATCAAACTCCACTGAGCTGGAATGGGTGGTGATATTCTCGGCCCGCACATCTGCCGGCTTCTCTATGCCAAAGGTCAGAATATCACAGGTTGCGCCGTCCAGAACCCGCTCGGAGTAGGCGGCATCCACGTTGACGATGCCCTTTTGGCACATGGTAAAGAGGCGGAGCTTGGAGACAAAATAGTCCTCCATATCCGGATGCTCGAACCCGCCGATATGGTCTTTGGAGAAATTGGTGAAGACACCGATGTCAAAATCGCAGCCGGTTACCCGGTGAAGCTTGAGCCCCTGGGAGGAGACCTCCATAACCACCGTGTCGGCCCCCTTTTCCTTCATGCGCTCAAACATCTCCTGGATGTCATAGGATTCCGGCGTGGTGCGCCTTGCGGGGATCTTCTCGCGACCGATGCAGTTGGCCACGGTGCCGATGAGGCCCACGGTTTTCCCAGCCTCTTCCAGGATGGAACGTATCATATAGGTGGTGGTGGTCTTGCCCTTGGTGCCGGTCACGCCCACCAGGGTCATGCTCCGGGAGGGATTTCCGAACCAGTTGGCAGATATCAGCGCCAGGGCTTCCCGGGAATTCTTTACCCGGATGATGGTGACATCCTCGCCGATCACATGGATATCTTTTTCCACCACCAGGGTGCATGCCCCGTTGTCCACCGCCTGCTGGGCGTATTTGTGACCGTCGGTGGTGAAACCGTCTATGCATACGAAGAGGTATCCGGGCAAGGCTTTGCGGGAATCATAGGTCACTCCCCTGATCTCCTTGTCCAGTCCGCCACGGACCTCAACCAATTCCAGGGATTCAACCAAATCCTTCAGTTTCATGCTATCCTTCCTTCCCTTACAGGCTCCGCCTGTTTAGATTCGTACCGTTTCCTTCCTAATCGGCGATCAGGAGCATGAACTCCACGTCTACCACTTCGCCCTTCGGAAGAAGCGTACCCGGTTCATACTGCTGGCTCAGCGCGGTACCCTCGCCCTTGATCCGGATGTTGAGCCCAAGGCTCCGCATGGTGGCCGTAGCCTCGTCCACGGTTTTGTTGGTAAGGTCGGGCATGGGCACCATATTGTCCTGCGGGCTGCCTTCGGTATACAGGATTACCGTGGAATTCCCGGGAACACTGAAGTCGGCCCTGGGCGTCTGAGCCGTCACGACGGCATTTTCGTCCTGGCTGCCTTCCACCAGGTAATTCAGGTTATAGGCCTTGAGCTTTTCAACCGCTTCCTTCACGGTCAATCCTACCACCGAAGGTACATAGACCTCTTCGGTCATCTTCTTCATGTCTTCCTCGCTGTACTGCCTTTCCACCTGCAGGTATTCCAGGATGTCCTCGCAGAGCTTCCCGGCAACCGGCGCGGCCAGGATACCGCCAGACCGCAGGTGCATCTCCACCTGGGGATGGTCCAGAACCACCAGGACCACGATCTCCGGTTTGTCGGCAGGTGCTATGGCGGCGAAGGACACAACATAGCGGCCTTCGGACTCGGTTTGAAGGGTTTCGGACGTACCGGTCTTGCCTGCAATCCGGTAACCGCTGACATAAGCATTTTTTCCCGTTCCTTCAGATACTACACCTTCCAGGATGGTTCTGACGGTCCGGGATGTCTCCTCCGAGATGACCTTACGGATCACCTGGGGTTCAAACTTCTGTATAATGTTCCCGTTGCTGTCGCTGATCTGCTTGACGAGCATGGGTTTCATCAGGTTGCCACCGTTGGCTATGGCACAATATGCAGTGGCCAGCTGAATGGGGCTTATCTGGAAGCGCTGTCCGAACCCGGCCACCGCCAGGTCGATTTCGGTGGGATTCTTGTGCCAGAGATTCCGGTATTCTTCGTCGGTGGGCTCCCCGGCCAGTTCCAGTCCGGTCCGTTTCTGGAATCCGAACATCCGCACATAGCTGTAGAACTTGTCAATGCCGACAGCCAGGGCCTCCTGCACAAACACCGGGTTGCAGGAGTTATACACCGCATGGGCGAAATCCTGCTGACCATGCCCGCCCGCGTGCCAGCAGTTGATGGTATGCCCGGCCAGGGAATAGGGCTTGCACACCACCGTGGTTTCGGGCCTTACAATGCCTTCCTCCAGCGCTGCAGCCGCAGTGATGGCCTTGAAGGTGGAACCCGGCTCATAGGTATCATTGACAACCTTGTTGCGGAACACGGTCGACCAGAGCAGATTGGTGTTCTCAATGCTGGAAAAGCCCTTCCAGTCCGGATCGTCCACAAAATCCGGCTTGGCGTCGGGATCGTTGGGATCGAAATCGGGATAGGACGCCATGGCCAGGATCTCCCCTGTATTGGGGTTCATCACGATGGCGGCTGCACCCCTCTTCAGGTTATAGTTCAGCGCAGCCTGTTCCAGGGCCTTCTCGGTGAAATACTGGATGGTCTCATCAATGGTGAGGAACACGTCATAGCCGTCCACAGCTTCCACGTAGCGTTCCTTGCTGAAACTGATGGGCCTGCCAAGCACGTCCACCTCGTTCATGATCTTGCCCGGCATGCCTCTTAAGGTGGCATCCAGCTTCAGCTCGATACCGGCCAGTCCCTGATCGTCAACTCCCGTGAAACCCAGGACGTGTGCCGCCAGGCTGCCGTTGGGGTAATAGCGCTTGGAATCCTCATCGATATAAATGCTCTGGAGACCCAGTTCGCCTATCACATAATTTCTCACCCTGGCGCCCAGGTCCCTGTCTATTTTTCGCTTGATGTATTCAAAACGGGAGTTCTTGTAGAAGATTTCCAGGATGTCCCCGGCATCCATCTCCAGCATCTCTCCCAGCTTTTGGGCCAGCTGCTGGAGCTTTTCCGGCTCTTTCACTTCGCTTCTGAGGCCGTTGGGATTAACCGAGACGGTGTCCACCGACGCACTGATCGCCAGACCCTTCCCGTTCCGGTCGTAGATGGTGCCGCGCTTGGGATTGATCATCCGCTTCTGGGTCTGGGTCGAATACGCCTTTTTCTGGTATTCCTCACCCTTGACAAACTGGATGAATCCCACCCTGTATAGCATGAAAAAAAGCGACAGGGTGAAGACCAGCAGCATGAAGAATTCCCTTCTTTTCAACATTCGCGTGTTGGGTTGGGTGGGAATTTCCCCCGCTTGCTTTTTCTTCCTGACGCTTTTCAAGTCCACCGGAGCTTTCAAAGCAGTCCTGGGCTGCGTACCTGTTCTGTATTTGCCATTACCGCTTTTCATCTGATTTCTCCTGCAAAAAAAGGACGACGGACTGATCCGCTGTATGCTTCACTATCAATCCATGGTCCTGCATGATTCTGTATAAAATATATACCTGACGCGCTCATTATATTTCTTTTCCATAAGAAAGCCGGTTCCGGGGCATTGCTGGTCATACCTGTCACGGGAAAGCCGCCCGCACCGCATCCAGGATACCTTCCAGCAAGGATTTCCGGCCCCCGGATGCTTCTTCGATGTATTGTTGATCCAGCACCACATTGTAATCATTCTTGGGAACGCTTACCGGAACAATCTGGAACCGATCGGGCTTGTGCATGCCCAGTTCGGTCTCCGCAATCTGCTTGACCCTGTCCAGATCGATGCTGGTTTCTATTTCAACCTTCAGGAGCCTGTTCTCGTTCCTCAATGTATTGTATTCCTCGTTCATCCTGTTCATGGCGGCATTCAGATCCGCCAGCAAGGAGAAGCGGTAGAGCACCACAAAGCACATGGCAACCAGGGCCACAATGCAGAAGCACAGCCTGCCCTTGGGAATATGGGCATACCTCGGTACAGCAACGCGGGATACCCTTACCTGGCGCTCCTTCGGCTGATGCGTTTCATGCCGCTCCGGCCTCTGGGGCAGTTTGGGCGCCACACTGCCGTAAACATAACCACTTCTGGTTTCCATGTGATGGTACCTCCCTTCCGGACTCGTTTCCACTTTTGCAGCGCTGTCTGGATTCTTCTGCCGACATTTGAACCTTATCTCCGCTGAACGGACCGTAACTCATGGCTGCACGCCTTATCTCAGGCAATTCACAGTTCCCTAAAGAGAACAACGTGGCGTACTTTACCGTAACGCCACCTCTCGCCGACATCAGAGACGAAGTTCCGGGTCTGCCCTCGGGCAGACCCTGGAGAAGATCATTTCGGATAATCTTTCCAGCTCACTTTTCTTTTGTGTGTTTCCTTTGTTTCTTACCTGCTTCTCTTTTGTAAACTTTTCCTTTTCTCTTGTGTAAACCTTGTCCACTTTATCTTTGGTAACTGGTTCAAATCTTTTGTAACTCCGGCTTTCGCCGGCAAATGGTCTTCTTTGGTGGATGCAGCCTTTGCGCTTTGGTTTCTTACCGTTCTTTTGTGTCTTTCCGATCTTCTTCTTTTGTAAATTCTGCTTTTATCCTTTGCACCGGCTTAAGTCAATCAATTAAAGCTTTTCCGCAACCCGGAGCTTGGCGCTCCTGGCTCTGGGATTCCTTTCGAGCTCATCCTCGGACGGCGTCACAGGCTTCCTTGTCAGAATCCTTATCTGCGGCGTCCTGCCGCAGACACATTTGGGAAAATCCCCGGGACAAATACAGCCTTGCGCCTTGTCCTTGAAAATCTGTTTCACAATCCGGTCTTCCAGGGAGTGGAAGGTGATTACTGCCAGCCGGCCTCCGGGATTCAGAAAATCGATGATCTCGCCCAGCGTTTTTTCCAGAACCTCCAGTTCCCTGTTGACCGCTATGCGGATGGCCTGGAAGGTTCTTTTGGCCGGATGCGGTCCTTCCCGTCTCGCAGCGGCCGGTATGGCCGCCTTGATGATGTCCACCAGTTGACCTGTTGTGGTTATCTTTTGTATTTCTCTGCTTTTCACAATGAATTCCGCTATCCGCGAAGCCCACTTCTCCTCTCCGTACTCCCGGATGATTCGGGTCAGTTCCTCGCGGCTCAGGTTGTTGACAACCCATGCGGCATCCATTTCTTCGCTTTTGCTCATTCGCATGTCGAGGGGCGCATCCTGCTGGTAGCTGAATCCTCTTTCTCCCTCATCCAGTTGGTAGGAGGAAACGCCCAGATCCATGAGTACCCCGTCGACTGCCTTCAGCTTTTGCATCCCGATGACTTCTCTTATGTTTTCAAAGTTCGTATGGTAAAGGACGTATCGTCCTTGGGTTTGCACGTTCTCAAGCTTTTGCCCGGCCGCCCGTATGGCGTCCTGATCCTGATCGATGCCTATCAGCAGACCTTCCGGCCCCAGTCTTTTCAAAATCTCTGATGAATGCCCGGCTCCGCCCAGGGTGGCATCCACATAAACGCCGTTTGCGCGGATATTCAGATAATCTATGCATTCATCCAGCATGACGGGTTTGTGTTCAAAGGTCAAGGCCGGATTCTCATCCTTTCAGCTTTTTACGGAAGGTTTATGGGTAGGCTGTCCAGTATCTCGTTGATGTCATAGGAGCTGGTCACTTCTTCATACTTCTGCGGATCCCAGATCTCCACCTTGGTGTCGACACCGGCGAAAAGCACTTCCTTTGTCAACCCGGCCCAATCCTTCAGCTCCTGGGGAATCACAAACCGCCCCTGGCTGTCCAGGCTGCAGGTTACTGCGTTGGCAAAGTAGTGGCGGATGATGGCCCGGTAGTTCTGCCTGCTGGTCTGGAGGGTCTTGATCTTCTCTTCAAACTCCTCCCAGGCTTCCATGGGATAAAGGTAGAGGTTCTGATCCTCACCGCGGGTAATGATGAACTCAGTACCCAGCTTGTGACGGTAAGCGGCAGGCACGAAAACACGGTTTTTTGCGTCCAACGTATTCGTGTATTTGCCGTTAAAACCTCCCACCACTTTCACCCACTTTGCTCCACTTACATTGTATTCTACTCCATCTATCGGCACCCGTCAACCCTTCGCTTAACCTTGCCGGAAGGTCAGCAAAAAAGGGATGCTCCGTCCGGAACATCCCTGCAGGTTCACCAAATACCATATATTGTATTGTATAAATAAACAATACACTAAATATGTTCGGGCAATGTTTTGTCAAATATTATGCAATTTTGCTTATTGAAATTTTGTAACAAAATTTTAATATTTCATGTGTGGAACCGATCCCTTCCGCCGGGTTCCCTGTACGGTCTCAGGCCTCAAACATGGGCTTCTGACGCCGCATGGAGACGCTGACAATAATCCCAACGGCCAGGTAATTGACCACCACCGAGGATCCACCGCTGCTGACGAAGGGCAGCGGAATACCGGTCATCGGCAGGATGCCGATGTTCATGCCCACGTTTTCCACAAAGTGGAACAGGAACATGGCCATGAGGCCAATCACCAGGAAGGTTCCGAACTTGTCCTTGGCAAAGCGCGCAATATAGAGGCAACGCAGCAAAAGTACGGCAAACAGCGCCACCAGCACAACAGCGCCAACAAAGCCCATCTCCTCTCCTACCACCGCAAAGATGGAGTCGGTCTCCACCTCGGGCACCATGAAGGTGGCTTTGCCCTTGCCGAGACCCACCCCGGTGAGCTGCCCCCTTCCGATATGGCGGATGGCCATGCGCACCTGGTATGCGCCGCTGTTTTCATGTGCTGAAGGATTAAGGAAGGACTGTATGCGCGTGATCATGTGATTCGGCAGAACATTGACCAGCACGGTAAACCACAGCAGCGGAAACACCAGCAGGACAGACCCGCCGAAAATGAATATATAACGGTATTTAATACCGCTGACAAAAAGCATGCAAAGAAACATGAAAACGTAGACCATGGCGGTGCCGAAATCCGGCTGAAGCAGCACAAGACCGATGGGCAGCGCCGTGGAGGCCAGGAGCAGCAGAACATGCTTGAGACTTCGGCCCTGCTGCAGCCTTTCGAAATAGAAGGCCGCGGCGATGACCATGGCCACCTTGCCCAGCTCGGACGGCTGAACGCTCAAAGGCCCCAGCATCAGCCAGCCCCGGGTTCCCGTTTCCTCTCTTCCCACGCCCACCAGCAGAACGGCCACCAGAAGGAAAACCGTGATGAAATAGGCCGGTATCCCCAGTATCTTCAGATCCTTGTAGTCGATGATCATGACGATGATCATGACCGCGATCCCCAGAATGGAGGCGATCAGCTGTTTCATGAAGAGATTGGGGATTTCCTTCTGATCGGCCATCCCTTTCAGCACGATAAGGCCTATCACGTTGATGAGGATGACATTGATGATGATGAACCAGTCAATATTCTTAACCAGCGATGGTCCCTTGTTCTTTTCTATGGCATACATAAACCGATAATAATCCCTCGTCGCTGAATGATTGGATGTTCAGCCCCAAGCCGCTCCGGTTCAGTTCCCGCTGCCGGAGGGTGTCGTGTCAACGGTTCCGTCGGGGTTTTCGGCGGTTTCAGCTGCAGCGTCATCCGCACCTGCCGGAATTTTATCCCGGGTTTCCGGGACGGGCTCAGCTGCCGCCTTCCCATTCTCATTATCGGCCAAAACCGTGGCCGTGTCATTGGAAACTATTCTCTCCTGCTGTTTCTCTTCTTCCCTGAGGCGATTCAGAACCTCGGCATAAGCGCTCTGACCGCCTTCTGCCGGTATTTCCTTCCGGGTTTTTGCCCTGATGGCAGCGATGAACAGGAAGATGGCGGCGCCAACGAACAATACCGCCGCAAAGACCTGGTTGTATCGCACGTTGTTGCCCGACTGGAAATCATCCACCCGCAGAAATTCGAGATTGAACCTTGCAAAACTGTACAGCATCAGGTACCAGGCAAAAACCCTGCCAGGCACCCTGTTCCTTTTCCTGATGGCCAACAGGATGAAGAACGCCAGAAAGTTCCATATGGACTCATACAGGAAAGTGGGATGGACAAGCTTATTCGGATCGATGCCCGGGTCCGGGAAAGTCTGGATAATGTTTCCGGTCATACCCCAGGGCAGATCGGTGTTTTTACCGTAAAGCTCCTGGTTGAAGAAATTCCCCCAGCGGCCGATGGCCTGGGCCAGAGGAAGATATACGCAGGCAAAGTCGACCAGGGTCCACATGCGGATCTTTCTGATCCTGGAGAAGATGAAGACCGAAAGCACGGCGCCTATCACAGCGCCATAAATGGCCAGGCCGCCTTCCCAGATATAAAGGATACGCTTCAGATCGTTTTTGAACAAATCCCACTTGAACACGACAAAGAACAGCCTGGCAAAGATGACGGATACGGGCAGGGCAAACAGGAACATGTCGATCAGGTCCTCTTCCCTGATCCTGAATTTTTCGGCCTGCTTCGTGGCCAGAATCAGGCACAGCAGGATGGCCACGGAAATGACGATGCCGTACCAATGAACACTGATGGGCCCGATTCCAAAAACCGGTCCCAGCTCAAAGGCTTCCGGGCTCACCTCCAGTCTTATGCCAAGTTTCGGAAATGCAATAAAGTCGACCCCCATATGACTTACCTCCACGTTTTATATCGGATGGATCACCGACAGGACGGTTGTTTTTGTAAACAGGCTCCGGAGAATCTGGTTGGTATATGCCAGATCCAGTTCCTCAAAAATCCTGCTCAGTTCAAAGTAGCTGGTCTTGTTGAAATAGCAGTCCATCATCTCCCTGGCGATGACATCGGGCGAGTTGAGCGTCCTGACGAAAACACCCTCATGAGATTTCCTGATGCGGTCGAAAACCTCCTGATCCAACCCCTTTTCAACGGTGGCTTCGATCTCCCTGCGAATCTCACCGGCAACCCTCTCGGGATCAGAGGACTGACCGCCCCAGTTGACGAATCCATAGCTCTGGTCGGCAGAAACCTCAAACCGGAAGGAATCATTGATCAGCCCATCATAATACAGCCGGTTGAAAAGCTCAGAGCTTCTGCCCATGATGGCGGCCAGAATGATACCAAGGGCTGTCCGCCGCTTGAGCAGCTCGTATCCCGATACGCGTACCGGATCCTTGATACCCATGTTGAACAGCGGCATGGACACCCGGAGCTTTTGCTCCTTGTACGTCAAGTTCACTTCCTCCGGTTCTTCCGGATAACGCTTTTCGGGTTTTCCCCTGTCCTTAGATTTTATCATACTGTCAACCGTTGTGAAAACCAACTCGGGATCCACGTCGCCTGATACGACCACCACCATATTGCTGGGCGTATAGAAGGCATTGTAGCATTCGTAAAGAAGCTCCTTGTTGATTTGCGCGATGCTATCCAGTGTGCCCGCGATGTCCACCTTGACCGGATGGTTCACATACAGGCAATCCAGCAGGTTGAAGAACAGCCTCCAGTCCGGGCTGTCTTCGTACATGCGGATTTCCTGACCGATGATGCCCTTCTCCTTCTCCACGTTTTCATCGGTCAGCCAGGGATTCTGGACATAGTCCAGCAGCATCCTGAAGTTTTCTTCAAACAGGTCGGTGCAGGTGAAATAGTATGCGGTCTGGTTGAAGGAAGTGAAGGCGTTGGGCGAGGACCCCATCCTGGAGAACTTGTCCAGCATGTTGCCGTCCTCCTGTTCGAACAGCTTATGCTCCAGAAAATGGGCGATGCCGTCCGGCACGCGCATGACCTGACCGTCGCTCTTTTTGAAAACATTGTCGATGGAGCCGTAATCGGTGGCAAACAAAGCGGTTTTCTTGTTGTATCCGGGCTTTCTCACCAGAAAGGCTTTGAGACCTGACGGGTGATCGTATTCATAAAGGGTTTCTCCCAATCGTTCATAGGTTATGGTTTTATAGTTCATCATGCATCCTCCTTTTCAGGACATGGCCGCTGTGTCCCATATTATGCCTGCACCTGGCTGGGTTTCAGGAAATAGATGGTGTCCAGCTGGATCTTCCGGGCCACACGCACCACATTGTCGATGGTGACCGCATCCAGTTTCTGGGCCATGGTTTCGAAATCCTCCCCATCCTGGGTCAAATGCTGGCTGAGGAAGAAGTCCACAATGGCCCCCTGGCTGTCCTGCATGGTCTTGATTCCCGTTCTTAAGGATTTCTTGGTGGCATCGATCTCATCCTGGGTGATCCTGCCTTCCTTCATATCTTCAAACTGCTGCAGAATGATTTCTTCGGCCTTGGCCCGATTTTCCTGCTCGATGCCGCTCATGATCACCATGAGGCCCTTGTACTTTTCAAGGACCGAACTGGCGTAGTAGGCCAGCCTTGCCTTCTCCCGCACGTTCTGGAACAGCTTGGAGTGGACATCCCCGCCCAGTATCCCGTTGTACACCACCAGCGGGTAATAGTCAGGGGATGACGGCCCCACATTTGTCCTGAAGCCCAGGCAGAGCTTTCCCTGGTTGACATCCATGCTCTCGTCCACGCGCCTGACTTCCTTAACGGTTTTGGTCACATCGGGAAGCACAGTTTTGCCCACATTGACGCGGGGGATCTGCGTAAACTGTTCAATAAACCGGTGGGCGCTTGCATCATCAATGGAGCCGGACATATAGACAAAACAAGGGTAGGAAGTGATCATCTCTTGGTATATGGCATAGGTTTTCTGCGGGGTCAAAAGCAGCGCATCCTCCTCATAGCCCTCATCGGGTATGGCGAAGGCCTCACCGCTGCACATCTCCTCCATGCATCGCAGGAACGAGAACCGCATCTTATCGTTGATCCGGCTTCTGATATAATCGATCAGGTTATCCCGTTCCTGCCTGAATACCGAAGCCTTAAAGCCGTTGTCTTCCACGACAGGGTTCTGAAGAATGCACATGAGGAGCTGGCTGCACTGGTCAAACAGATTGTCCTGACCGCTGGTGTAGGCATCGGCGATATGGGACATGTGGAAGCTGACGATCTGGGTTTCGCCCTTCTTGCTGCAACCGCCGTCCACATCGGCACCGTACAGTTCCTCCAGCCGAATCTCCAGTTCCCGCTGAGTGGCAAATTTCTGGCATCCCCTCTTAAGCACCGAGGGTATAATGGCATTTCCGGATGCACGCTCCCTTTCCAGGCTATCCAGAAAGAAGACATCCACCCGGTTGGTTTTGAACTTCTCAGAGTTAATCCGGTAAAAGGTTATGCCGTTTTTCTCCGCAAGCTTTTCCGCGGATGTTTTCACTGTGGTCGATTCCATAGTGGATCCCTCCAAAATTTTCGCTAAGCCGTGAAACGGGTCCATGGCAGGTCGGAACGTCCGCTTCAACATTATTGTGGCATTGCATGGGTATTTTTATTTGATAGAATATGATTAAACAGCTTAGCCGTTTGCATCTTTAAAGTTAAATTATTATATCATAAAATTTATTCCAGATCATACCGCATCAGGTCCACCGTCCCGGCATTGCACCTGCCGGTTGCCGGAAAACCGGAAATCTGACCGATATATTATACAAGAGCGCGGCCGTTTACTGCCCATTTCCCGGCCCTTGCCGCGGATGCCCGCAAGGAGGTTCCCGATGTTTTACCTCAGCTTCCAGAATCAAATCCAACTGCTGCTGTTGCTCGTTTTTTCCTCCTATGTTTTTTTGTCAGGTCTGTCCGTCGGCCCAAAGGATCCCCGCCTAAAGGCCATGGCCCTTTCCTTTGCCATCCCGCTGATTCTCGGTTCCTATTCGTTTCTTGCAGGACCCCACAATATACACATCGCTTCCCTGTACCTGGATCTGTCATGGTTTTTGCTGATCCTGGCGCTGACCCTGGTATCCCTAATCCGATCTTCATCCGATTTCCTCAGATTTCTTCATCCTTTGCTGATTCTTCTGCCCATGGCGGCCATCTTCATGCAAGCCATGTTGCTGGAACTGGACTGCAGGTTCTATATGTGGTATTTCACGCTTGCTCTTGCCGCCATTCAGCTGCTCCTGACCATCGCCCGGCTTGTCGGCAGAAACCATTCCCGCCTGATGCTCCACCTGGGCGTCTTCCTGATGACCCTCAGCTTTGCCCTGAGTCTTTCTGATATCCTGATTCCGCCGCTGATTCATGGTTCGGCAGCCGCCGGTCTGTCCCTGTGCGCCCTCTATTTTTACATGCACACCTACGGCAGGCTGAAGGCCGAACACAACAGGAAAATCCAGGCGCCAGAAAGGCAATAAGATACCTGCTGCAGCCAGGCTGCAGGCAAATTCTGACGCTTCTTCCCACCTCTTCATTAAAATGCGATTAGAAAACCATTAAGTTCCGGTTGGCTTCCTTGTTCTGGCAGGCAGCCTGTGCTATGATTTTTGTGCAAAAATCCGTGGAAAAGTGAAACGCAGGAATGCCATAGCCCGAAAACGGGGTTTGAGCATTCTTGCATTAGAATGCAAATCCGGGCGGGAGGTTTTGCGATGAGCACCAGAAAAATCATCATGTGGACTTTGGCGTCCGTGCTGCTCACGGGTGGTGTGCTGATCGTTTATTTTCTGGGAGGATTCACGGGTATGCTTTTCACAGATCTTGAGACATTTGAAGTTAACGATTTCAGGGAGTTCGATGCGGGCCCCGTGGGCGGGATAGAGATTTCGGCATCAGGCACCGATACCGATATTATTGTAGTGGATTCCCCAAAAATTATGGTTTCCCTGAAAGGGACGGTGCGCACCCAGGACGCTTCGTTCGTTCCCTATATCGAAGCCGATGTCATCGGCAATACGCTGCGCATTGAGATAAAGAAAAAATCTTCCTCCAAGGCCATGTTCTATTCGGGTGACGTCCGCCTGACGCTGGAGATTCCCGAATCCTTTACGGGCCATCTGGCTTATAACGGTGCATCCGGCAGGCTGAACGCTTCCAGGCTGAAGCTGAATTCCTGTAAGCTGGCTACTTCGTCAGGAGATATCTCCCTTGGAGACCTGGAGGTGAACGGCATTGCTTCCGTCCACGCGACATCGGGAAGGATCGGGGTTGAGAAGCTTCAGGCATCCAGCGCCAGCTTTATGGCTTCCTCAGGGGATATCTACCTGGGAGACATCACAGTCCGGGAAGGTTTTTCAGCGGATGCTTCCTCGGGGCAAATCGTCATTGAGAGCCTCATCGCGTCCAACGCGACATTGAAGAACACCTCGGGCGACAAGAGAATCGCCAGTCTGACCGTATCGGGAGAAGCTGTCCTTGAAGGCAATTCGGGTTCCACGAAACTGGATCGCGTCAGTACCGGTAAGCTGGTCATCCGCTCAAGTTCCGGAGATGTCAGCGCCGAAACTGCCCGCTCAGGGCAGACAACCATCCAGACTTCTTCGGGCAGGATTTCGGTGAAGGGTCTTGAAGGGGATGCGGATTTGTCCTCGGGCTCAGGCAGCATCACCCTCCAGTGCGAGAAACCGGCCTCATCCATTCAAATCGCATCTTCCAGCGGAAGCGTCAACCTGAGCCTTCCCGGCAGCGCCCAGTTTACATTGGACGCGCAGACCAGTTCAGGCCGCATCAGGACGGATTTCAGCCTCGAAAAGTCTTCCTCCGGAGAGAAATACCTGCGCGGAAGCGTCGGTAACGGTTCCCTTGCCGTATTCGTAAAAACCACTTCGGGGAATATAACGGTTTCGAAGAACTGACTGAGGTAACCGTATGTTCAATAATGAATGGCGCCGGAACCATTCCGGGTATGGTTTCTTCCAAATAACAAAGGATGTATGACGCGCGTCATACATCCTTTCTTTTTCTATCTCATGCTTACTTTTGAAGCTTACGGAGCAAATACCGGATGACGAGCATCAATCCAGATTCCAGCTGCCCAGGTACTGCTCCTGATCCGCCGTGAGGGTATCGATGCGTATGCCCATGCTTTCCAGCTTCTTCATGGCAATCCGCTGATCGATGCTCTCCGGGATGTCGAACACGCCCGGCTTCAGCCTGTCCCTGTTTTCCACGATATAGAGGGAGGCCAGGGCCTGGACGGCAAAGCTCATATCCATGATTTCGGCAGGATGCCCGTCCCCGCAGGCCAGGTTGACCAGACGGCCCTCGCCCAGAAGGTAGATCCACCGGCCGTCCGCCATCCTGTAGCCGGTGATGTCCTTTCGGCACTCGCGGACTTCCACCGCCAGGGCCTCCAGTTCGGGGATGCAGATCTCCACGTTGAAGTGGCCCGCGTTGCAAAGCACGGCACCATCCTTCATCCTTTTGTAGTGATCCCCGTAGATCACGCGGTTACATCCGGTGACGGTGATGAAGATATCGCCGAGGGGTGCCGCCTCATCCATGGTCATCACCGAGAAGCCGTCCATCACGGCTTCAATGGCCTTGACCGGATCCACTTCCGTGACGATCACCCGCGCACCAAGCCCCTTGGCCCGCATGGCAACACCCTTCCCGCACCAGCCGTATCCGGCGACCACCACGGTCTTGCCGGCCACGATCAGGTTGGTGGTGCGGTTGATGCCGTCCCAGACCGACTGCCCGGTGCCGTAGCGGTTGTCGAACAGGTGCTTGCACATGGCGTCGTTGACGGCCATCATGGGTATCTTGAGGGCTCCGTCACGCTCCATAGCCTTAAGCCTGAGAATACCGGTGGTGGTCTCCTCGCAGCCGCCCCAGACATTGGGCAGAAGGTGCGGCAGCTCATTATGCAGGCAGTTGACCAGGTCACCCCCGTCGTCTATCACGATATGCGGCCCATGCTCCAGGGTCTTCCGGATGTGCTCCCTGTACTCCTCAGGCGTTGCGTTGTACCAGGCGAATACCTCCATACCATCGGCAACCAGGCCTGCCGCCACATCATCCTGGGTGGAGAGGGGGTTGCTGCCGGTAACGGCCACCTGCGCCCCGCCGGCGGCCAGCACCTTCGAAAGATAGGCCGTTTTCGCTTCCAGGTGGATGGACAGGGATATCTTCACCCCTTCAAAGGGTCGCGTCCGCTTGAACTCCTCCTCAAGCCCGGAAAGGATGGGCATATGGCGCTTCACCCATTCGATCTTGCGCCTGCCCGAATCTGCCAGAGAAATATCCCGAATCATGCTCTTCATGCTTCAAATTCTCCTCTCTGAAACAGGAAGGCTCGCGGCACCTCCCTGCATGAAAGTGCGTCACTGTAATTGGATTGTATCAGACTATGGGCCAAAAATAAAGGTTGGCCTGTTTTCTTGTATCTGGAATTTCCCTGTTGACAAATAAAGAGCCAGGTTATATACTACATTACATGAGTAATGTAGTAATGGCGTGGTGATGTAATGAAATTTGATCCGGCCGATATAAAGCCCATTTATATCCAGATCGCCGAAGGCATTGAGGACGATATCCTCAATGGGCTCCTGGAGGAAGAGAAGGAATGTTATTCCCAGTATGAGATTTCAAGGATGTTCAACATCAATCCGGCTACCGCGGCCAAGGGCATCAACCTCCTGGTGCAGGAAGGCATCCTGTATAAGGTGCGCGGGCTCGGTATGCATGTGTCGAAGGGGGCAAAAGCCATGATTCGCGCAAAAAGGCGTCCGGCCATTGCAGAAAGCTTAAGGCAGCTGGTTCTGGAGGCGGAGAGACTCGGCATCAGCAAGGAGGAACTCATCCACATGATCCAGGAAACGACCATTCCCGAAAAGGAGGACCCCTCATGAATGTTGTCATTTTGCAAGATCTGGTCAAACGCTACAGGGACAAAACCGCTCTCAGGGGCATCAACCTTGAGCTGCAGGAAAACTGCATTGTCGGGTTGATAGGCCGTAACGGAGCCGGCAAGACCACACTGATGAGAACCCTGGCCGGTTATCTGAAACCCACGGAGGGTACGGCGCTGGTTTTTGGCGAGAAGCCCTTTGATAATATCCACGTACTTTCCAACATCATGTACATGGACGATGACAGGTTCCGGGATTCAGACACACTGAGGGATCTCTTGGACCGGGCAGCCCTGTCCTACAGCCGGTTTGACAAGACCCTGGCGCTAAAACTTCTGGAGTACTTCAACATACCCGTAAAGGCCAGGATAAAGAAGCTTTCCAGGGGTATGCGGACCCTCTTCTCGCTGGTCATCGCCCTCATGAGCCGTTGTCCGTTGACCATGCTGGACGAACCCACCCTCGGGCTGGATGCATCCCACCGCAAGGAATTCGCAAGCCTGCTTCTTAAGGATTATGCCAACCACCCCCGCACCATCATCATTTCCAGCCACCTGATAAGCGAGCTCGAAAACCTGATGGAGCAGGTGGTGCTCATCGATAACGGCAAGCTGGTTTTTCACAAGGCCATCGAGGATGTGCAGCGCTATGCGCTATACCTGGCCGGCCACAGAAAGGTCCTGGAAGAGGTGGCCGGACGGCATCAGGTCATCTGCCGGGAGTCCATGGGTGAAAGGCTGGTCCTTGGTATCGTCAACCATCTGACCGCGGAAGAGTTGCGGCAGCTGGAAATGCAGGGCATTGAGATCAGCGCCATGAGCGTCCAGGACGTCTGCGTCAACCTGACCGCACCAGGCAAAGGAGGTGTTCTTGATGTTATCGCAAAGTAGCAGGCTTCGCGCCATGAAAGCGCTTTTGTACGGCTATTACCTGGATTTCAAGTTATTTTTCGAGATCTACTTTGGCATCTTGTCAGGCCTTATCATCAGCACGTTCCTGATCACCCCTTCAGCATCCGGCAACAGTGCTCTGAACACCGCGCTGGGAAGCTGCTTGTTCATGTTGCCCATCGCCATGATGGTTATAACCAGCAATTCTGAACTTATGAAAAAATTCTCGTTCCCCGTGGACAGGAATTTGGTGGCTTTGTCTCACATCCTGCTCATCCTGGTGCTGCCGCTTGTTATGCTGCTGATGTCCTGCTTTTTCTATCTCCTTGAACTCCTTTTGGCAGAACTGACGCTGAGGGTAGCCTCCAACTTCTTCTACTCGTTGGTCATTACAAAGCGCAGCTTTCTTGTGGGGTTTGCCATATCCTATATGGCCATTGTCTGCATAACCGCCCTCACCTGGATGGTCTCTGCCTGGTTCTATCGGCACAAGATCCTCGTGGGCGTAATCGGCGGAACATTCATCCTGGCCCTGATATACGTGGATGACTTCAGGCAGGCTGTATTTGAGCTGATAGGCCGGCTGTTCTACACTCCCACACCGGGCCTGCTGTGCCTTAAGCTGATTTTAATCACCCTGGCATCCTTTGCGCTGGGATATATCCCCATCAAACGAATGGAGGTTAAATAACCATGAACAAATGGATGTTGATCACCCTGTCCATCGCCCTTGCCCTGTCCTTTGCCCTTGTTTATGCGCTCAGTCCAAACGATGACACGTTTCTGGCCAGATACACCCCAGAGGAATACATCACCGTGGCCTCCTTTGATGTGCCTTTGGACATCAACGGGGTCGTAGATGCAGTAAACTTCTTGTCCCCTTTTACCAAGAAGAAAGTAAGGATGGACATCGATAAGCTGGAGATCCGGGTCAACAGGAACATAGCCGGCAACTTGGTGGATTTCATGAAGGAGAATTTGGATGTTGAATTGTTCTTTGTGCCCGAAACCTATGAGCGGATAAACATAATAATCGATTTTCCTCGTCCTGTCCGCAATTATACGGCAGAAACCTTTTCCATCGTCAGGCTCTTTGGGAGTTTCAGGGAATTGCTGGACAATCATGTTGAAATCCTGATTTGCGTACCCATGAATTATACTTTTGCTGAATAAGCCCACCAAGGCAAGCAATAAGGAGTTGCTCCGCAATAAAGCCGGAACAACTCCTTGCTTTTTTCCACACATCAAACAGCAAAAACACCGTCCTTATGGCCAATGGCTGATGATCTCCTTTACCAGCGATGAGAACTTCTGCTCAACCTTTTTGCCGGTCTCCATCACTTCCTCATGGGTGAGGGGTTGATCCAGGATGCCCGCCGCCATATTGGTAATGCAGGATATACCCAGCACCCGCATACCCATGTGCCTTGCCACGATCACCTCGGGCACGGTGGACATGCCTACCGCATCGGCACCCAGGGCACGCAAAGCCCTGATCTCAGCAGGCGTCTCAAAGGATGGCCCCTTGCAGTAGGCATAAATGCCGCATTTCAGGTCGATCCCTATCCTTTGCGCGCATTCCTGCGCCACCTTTTGCAGGGCGCGGTCGTAAGCCGCCGACATATCGGGGAACCGCGGACCCAACTCATCCAGGTTCTCGCCCCTTAAGGGGTTTTCGGCAAAGAAACTGATATGATCCCTGATAAGCATCAGGTCCCCGGGCTCAAAGCCGGTGTTCACGCCTCCTGCCGCATTGGTGACGATGAGGTTTTTGACGCCCAGCAAACCCAGGGCACGTACGGGATAGACCACGGTACCCATATCATGGCCTTCGTAGTAATGGAAACGCCCCTTCATGGCCACCACATGCCTGTCACCCAGCCGTCCAAGGATGAGCTTGCCCTCATGCCCCGGAACGGTGGTGTTGGGGAAGTTGGGGATCTCCCCGTAGGGTATCTCCTGTTTGCCTTCAATGAAATCGGCCAGTCTGCCAAGGCCTGATCCCAGGATGATGGCGATCTCCGGAACACCACCGGTCATGTCTTTCAGGTATTCCACGGTCTTTTCAAGCTTCTTCATCATGTCCTTCATATCCATTGCTCCTCCTGTTTTTATCCGAACAGCGAAACCTGGCTGCTTTCCTCCATGCCGTCCAGGCAGCCGTGCTCCGCAAGGATCTCGATCACCGCCCTGGACACGCCGGAACGTATTTTCAGATCCTCTATGGAAACAAACTCCCCATCCTTGCGCGCTTCCACAATGCTGGCAGCCGCAGAGGCGCCCAGGCCCTGCAGCGCGGTAAGCGGCGGCAGGATGCCGTCCTCGGTTATGATAAACCGGGTGGCCTCGGATTTATACAGATCCACGGGCAGACACCGGATACCCCGGGCATACATCTCACGGGCCACCTCCAGGATGGTCAGAAGGTCTTTCTCCTTCTGGGTGGCCAGCTTGCCCTTTTCTTCAATATCCTTTATGGCCAGGTTCACCGCGTCGGCTCCCCTGGATATGATGTTGGCATCAAAGCTGTCGGCCCGCACGCTGAAATAGGTGGCATAGAAGGCTTCAGGATGATAGACCTTGAACCAGGCGATTCGGAAGGCCATCATCACATAGGCCGCCGCGTGGGCCTTCGGGAACATATATTTGATCTTTTTACAGGATTCTATGTACCATTTGGGAACGCCCTTCTCTTCCATGAGGGCTTCCTGTTCGGGCGTCAGGCCCTTGCCCTTTCGGACGCTCTCCATGATCTTGAAGGCCGTAAGAGGTGGCAGATCGTTCATCATGAGGAAGATCATGATATCGTCGCGGGTACAGATGACCTCGGGCAGCGTGGCGGTTCCGCTTCTGACCAGATCCTGCGCATTGTTGAGCCACACGTCGGTGCCGTGGGACAGGCCCGATATGCGGATCAGCTCCGCAAAGGTGGTGGGCTTGGTATCTTCCAGCATCTGCCGGACGAATTTGGTGCCGAACTCGGGAACGCCGAGGGTTCCCACCGGGCTGTCGATCTGCTCGGGAGTAATACCCAGGGGTTCGGTGCCGGAGAAGATGCCCATGGTCTTTTTATCGTCCAGCGGGATGGTCTTGGCATCCACGCCCGTCAGATCCTCCAGCATGCGGATGACCGTCGGATCATCATGGCCCAGGATATCCAGCTTGAGAATACGGCCGCTGATGGAATGGTAGTCGAAATGGGTCGTTATGATGCTGGAATCGGGGTCATCAGCCGGACGCTGTATGGGCGTGAAATCATAGATCTCCTTGTACCGGGGCACCACCATGATGCCGCCGGGATGCTGGCCCGTGGTGCGCTTTGTACCCATGCAACCCGCAGCCAGACGCTCCATTTCAGCCCGCGTACCCGGTATGTTCCTTTCCTCCAGGTACTTCTTGGCAAAGCCGAAGGCTGTCTTTTCCGCGATGGTGGCTATGGTGCCGGCCCGGAAGGTATAGCCTTCCCCGAACAACTCCTCGGCATACTTATGTGCCCGCGGCTGGTATTCGCCCGAGAAGTTGAGGTCGATATCAGGCTCCTTGTCCCCGTCAAAGCCCAGGAAGGTTTCAAAGGGAATGTCATGCCCGTCCTTGATGAGGGGCTGACCGCAGTTGGGACACAGCTTGTCGGGCAGGTCGTAGCCGCAGGCAATCTGCTTGTCCTTCACAAAAAACTCTGAATACTTGCAGTTCCCGCACCGGTAATGGGGCGGCAGCGCATTGACCTCGGTGATGCCGATCAGATAAGCCACAAAGGATGAACCCACGGAACCCCTGGAGCCGACCAGATAGCCATCGGACAGAGATTTCTGGACCAGCTTCTGGGCGATCATGTAAAGGGATGAAAAGCCGTTCTTGATGATGGAACCCAGCTCCCGATCCACCCGCTGCTGCACCAGTTCGGGCAGCGGATCCCCGTAAAGTTCCCTGACCTTAAGCTCGCTCATGTGCCTGATTTCCTCTTCGGCACCCTCCAGATGGGGCGGGTAGGTGCCGTCGGGTATGGGCTGTACATCCTCGATGAGCTCGCTGATGGCCACCGGGTTGGTCACAACCACCTCAAAGGCTTTCTCCTCGCCCAGGTAGGCGAATTCCTCCAGCATCTCCTCGGTGGTCCTGAAGAAGATGGGCGCCTGCTTGTCGGCATCCCTGTATCCCTGGGCGGCCAGCAGGACCTGCCTGAAGATGGCATCCTCAGGATCCAGGAAATGGACGTCACAGGTGGCCACCACGGGCTTATTCAGTTTCTCGCCCAGTTCCACAATGCGGCGGTTGAGATCCCGCAGGGCTTCCTCGTTGGGAACGAGGCCTTCCCGGATCATGAACTGGTTGTTGCCGACGGGCTGTATCTCCAGATAGTCATAGCGGGCGGCGATGGCCTCAAGCTCCTCCTGGGGCCTGCCTTCCCGCAGGGCCCGGAATAATTCTCCGGCCTCGCAGGCGCTGCCCAGGATAAGCCCCTCCCGGTATTGCTCAAACAGGGACCATGGCACCCTGGGCCGTTTATAGAAATATTTCAGATGGCTCTCCGAAACGATTTTATACAGGTTCTTCAAACCCGTCTGGTTCTTCACCAGGATGATGGCGTGATAGGTATCGCCGCTCTTGTAGTCCAATTCACCCTTGCTGTTGTACCGCTCATCCACCAGGAGATAGGCTTCCATGCCATAGATCACCTTGATCTCCTTGTTGGACTTTTTGAGCTTTGCGGCAACTTCCTGGGCTTCGGGGAAGGCCTGGACCACGCCGTGGTCGGTGATGGCCACGGCCTTATGCCCCCATTCGGCCGCCCGCTGGAGCACATCCTTTATGGAAGTGATGGCATCCAGCTGGCTCATCTGGGTATGCAGGTGGAGCTCCACCCGTTTATGCTCAGCCTGATCCTTTCTGCCAGGCGGATTTTCAAGGCATTCAACGGCTTTGAGCCTGATGGTCAGTTCCTTCTCAAAAACATCAAACTCCGCATCCCCATTGATACGGACATAGCTTCCCACCTTCAGCCTCTCCTTGATCTGCGCCATCTCCTTTTCATTGGGGAAGGCCTTGCAGGTAAGGGAAGAAGTGCGGTCGGTGATGTCCATGGTGAGCAGGGTGCGCCCGCTTTTCAGTTCGCGGGTCTCCATCTTGATAATTTGGCCGGACAGGACAACATTCCCGGAATTCATATCTACGTCCGCCATGCGCAGGGTTTCACCCGAGAACGGCCTGCCGTAAACCATATTCTCGCTGTTGGCAGCCGGGGCCTTTTCCGCAGCCTTTTTTCTGTATCTGAAGCCACCGTTTTCCTGCACGGCGGAAGAAGGCGTCCCATTTCTGTTCCCGGATTTCGGCGCGGCGTTTTCACCGGCAGCAAGCACCTGGGCCACGATCCGGGCTTCCTCCTCCATCTTTTCTGCGATATAATCGGCCGTTGCGTATTCCTGGCCTTCCGGCTCACTGAATGAGACCTTGACATCGCTGCGGAACAGCATCTTGAAGGCTTTCTCCATCTGCTTTCCGGCACCGGAAACGTTCAGCACCGAAGCCCCTGCCCCGGGCAGGCAGACCGTCAGATTCCTGCCCCTGAGCCTGAACCGGGCGCCTTTCAGAAAAGGAGCCAGATGGGCCCTGCCGCGGCACGTATAACGGGTGAGCATCTCCTTGTGCCAGTCGTCCAATTCTTCCGGCAAGGGGATGGAAAAGCCGGGATGGATATCCACCTGTGTGTTGAAATAGTCGGAAATGGTTTTTTCAAGCTGCTGGATCCGGTCAGGAGCAACCTTATTCCCGATATCCAGACAGAGTTCGATGCGTTTTTCGGATTTATGATAATGGAGATTGGTAATAAAGGCCTGTGAAAAATCCTGCCGGAACTGCTCGACGGGTATGATCTGCTTAAACGCCTCGCAAAGCGGTGACTTCTTGAGAACGTTTTCCTCCATGGTTTTTCCGTCCTTTCAGGAAATGGTGGCTTATCCTTGGCAATGCCTGTACCCAGATCCTATTCTACCATATGCGCCCACAAAGAGGGGAGCACTTTCTTGTCAAACCGAACCGAAATCGCTGAATGGGAAGATGCGCAGGATGCACCTGCCTATGACGCGATCCTTGTTTACAGGGCCAAAGACCCGGCTGTCGCGGCTTTTGTCCGGCAGCCGGTTATCGCCCATCACAAAGATGCAACCTTCCGGCACGATGATATCCGAGTAGAAATCGCTCATCTCCTGGGTGTAGGAGCCATTGATATAGGGTTCCCGGAGCTCCTTCCCGTCCACGTAGACCTTGCCTTCCTTTATCTGAAGATGCTGGTTTTCAACAGCAACAATACGCTTGATGGCGTATTTCCGGTTGTCGCTTCCCAGGAGCTCGGGGATACGCAAGACCACAATATCGCCCTGTTGCAACGTGCCAAAACGGGGGGTTATCGCCTCAATGATCAGCACATCGCCATTGTTCAGGGTGGGAACCATGGAAGTGCCTTCAACAACCGTGATCCTGCCCAGAAAGAACACAACGAGCAGGACCAGCAATACGGCGATGCCGAAATGCAGCGCCCAATCCAGAATTTCTCTCAGAATCTTGTTATGCTTCACTTTTATCGTTCACCGTCGTCTTGATATGGAGTTCTTCAAGCTGCTTTTCGTCCACCACGTCGGGGGCGTTGGACATCAGGCAGGCAGCGGTCTGTACCTTCGGGAACGCGATGACATCCCGGATATTGTCGGTGCCCGCCAGCAGCATGGTTAACCGGTCGAGGCCGAAGGCCATCCCGCCATGGGGCGGCGTGCCGTATTTGAAGGCATCAAGCATGAATCCGAAGCGTTCGCCGGCCTGCTCATCCGACAGCCCGATGACCCGGAACATCCTGGCCTGCAGTTCCTGGCTGTGGATTCGAATGCTGCCGCCGCCGACCTCGTAGCCGTTGATGACCATATCGTAAGCCTTGGAACGGACTCTGCCGGGATCCGTATCCAGATAATCAATATCCTCGTCCATAGGTGCCGTAAAGGGATGATGCTTGGCCACCCACCGCTGTTCTTCCTCATCATATTCCAAAAGCGGGAATTCGGTCACCCACAGGACATCGTAGCGCTTATGGTCGATGAGGCCCAGCTTCTCGCCCAGTTCCAGGCGAAGATGTCCAAGGGCGTCAAATACGATTTCATCCTTGTCCGCCACAAAGAGGAGCAGATCGCCGGGCTCTGCGCCAAGCCGTTCCTTAATCTGCCCGATTTCGGTTTCGGTGAGGAATTTGGCAATGGGGGACTTGAGGCCTTCCGCTTCCACCACCATCCAGGCAAGGCCCTTGGCCTTGTAGGTCTTGACCACCTCACCCAGCGCGTCGATCTCCTTGCGGGAGAATTTTGCGCCTGCACCCTTGGCGTTGATGGCGCGCACGCTGCCGCCGTTTTCCACCGCGTCCCGGAAAACCTTGAAGCCCGATTCGGCCACCAGGTCGGAGATGTTCACCAGTTCCAGCCCGAAACGGGTATCGGGCTTATCGGAGCCGTAACGCTCCATTGCCTCCTTATAGGTCAGCCGTTTGAAGGGAACGGGTATGTCAAGGCCCAGCGTTTCCCTGAACAGGCGGCTGATAAACCCCTCGTTGACCGCAATGACATCCTCCATATCCACGAAGGACATCTCAAGGTCAATCTGGGTGAACTCCGGCTGGCGGTCGGCCCTTAAGTCCTCGTCCCTGAAGCATTTGACAATTTGCATGTAGCGGTCAAAGCCGGACACCATCAGGAGCTGCTTGAATATCTGGGGCGACTGGGGCAGGGCGTAGAATTTGCCCGGATGGACGCGGCTGGGCACCAGGTAGTCCCTGGCGCCTTCCGGCGTGCTCTTGGTGAGGAACGGCGTCTCTATTTCATAAAATCCGTTATCATCATAATAGTCACGGGCGATCTTCGCGATGCGATGGCGAAGATGAAGGTTTCTCTGCAGATGCGGGCGCCGCAGGTCCAGATAACGATACTTGAGCCTCAGCGCCTCGTTGGCGTCCACATTCTCTTCGATATGGAAGGGCGGTACCTCGGATTTATTGAGAATCCTGAGCTCGGAAGCGATGATTTCTATCTCTCCGGTCACCATGTTCCGGTTGATGGCCTCCTCGCTTCTCCGGGCCAGGATTCCACGCACGGCCAGGACATATTCGCTCCTGACCTGGGATGCCTTTTCATGGAGCTCAGGGTTGGTCTCGCTGTTGAAAACAACCTGGATAATGCCGCTTCTGTCTCTGAGGGTGACAAAAATCAGTTTTCCCAAATCTCTTCTTCTCTGCACCCAGCCCATGACCACAACTTCCTTGCCCACATCGGCCGTGGTCAGTTCCGTGCAGCGGTGTGTCCTTTTCATGCCTTTCAGGGTCTCAGCCATACCATCTATCTACCTTTCCTTATAAGTTTCCCTTAGTCTTGACCAGCCTGTCGGTGAGGGTATCCAGGCTGATATCCTTTGCCTCGCCGGTTGTCATATCCCGCAGGGCAGCCTTATTGCTCTCCACTTCCGTATCGCCGATGATGAGCGCATACCTGGCGCCCAGCTTGTCGGCGTATTTCATCTGGGCCTTGACGCTCCTGCCCATGATATCCTTGATGCAGGTGATGCCTTTGGCGCGCAGGTTCCAGGCCAGTTTTTCGCAGAGCTTCTCCGCCTTCTCGCCGATGGGGCCGAGATAAATGTCCGGTCTGCCTTTTGACGGGATCTCGATACCCTGGTTTTCCATCTCAAGGAGCAGCCTTTCAACACCAATGGCAAAGCCAATACCCGGCGTCGGCACACCGCCGCAGAGCTCAATGAGACCGTCGTAGCGGCCGCCGCCGCAAACCGTGCCCTGAGTGCCGATGTTGCGCGAGACAAGCTCAAAGACCGTCCGGTTGTAATAATCCAGACCCCTGACGATCCCCTTGTCGATCTCGTAATGGATACCGATATCCTGAAGTTTTTGGGTCACTTTTTCGAAATGGTTCCTGCAATCCTCACAGACATGATCCAGCAGGGTCGGCGCCTCCTTGAGGTAATACCGGCAACCTTCCTCCTTGCAGTCCAGGATGCGCATGGGATTCCGGTTGATACGCTCCCTGCAGGTATCGCACATCTTATCGATCTTGTCAGCCAGAAATGCCTTGAGCCGCTGGTTGTACTCGCCGCGGCACTTGGGACAGCCAATGCTGTTCAGATTAAGGGTGAGATTTTTGATATTGAGACTGTCAAAAAACATGACCAGAAGGGAAATGACTTCCGCATCGGCCGCCGGATCCGCCGCTCCAAACAGTTCCACGCCGAGCTGATGGAATTCGCGGAACCGGCCTTTCTGCATCTTTTCATAGCGGTAAGCCGTGATATTGTAAAACAGTTTTGTGGGTTGCGGCCACGAGGCCATGCCATGCTCAATATAGCTTCTGACCACACCCGCCGTACCTTCCGGACGCAGGGTCAGGCTTCTTCCTCCCTTGTCCTCAAAGGTGTACATTTCCTTCTGGACGATATCGGTGGTATCGCCCACGCCCCGCTGGAACAGTTCGGTATGCTCAAAAACCGGCAGGCGGATTTCCTTGTAGCCGAATCTTTGGCACACTTCAGCAAATTTCTGCTCCACGTAGTACCATTTGTCTATCTCGTCCGGCAGTATGTCATGGGTCCCTTTCGGAGCCTGCATCAACATGGTCGGCCACACTCCCATCGTTTCGTCAGTCTATCGATTCATTGTATCCGTTCCTTGATGGCTTGTCAACGCATGGCCGGGACATCATTCTCCGAAATCCGGCCATGCGTTGCGTGTTGTGGCCCATACTGCCGGATTTCCGGCTTATTTGCTGTATTTCTTGTATCCAGGATGGCGGCCGGTCAGTTTGAATCCTTCCCGCATTTTGATAAGGCGGTCAATGTTTTCTTTGGCTATTTCCCGCTCGCCGCCCAGGAGCCTGGCCGTTAGGCTGATCTTGGCCTGGAGCTCAAGGGTCTCCATCCGGTAATAGGCGGTGATCAGATCGGCCCCAAGGGCAAGGGCCCCATGGTTCTCCAGAAGCACCACGTCATGCTCCCTGATAAAGGGCGAAATGGCATCCGGCACCTCATAGGTGGAAGGGGTGCCGAAAGGGGCAATGGGAACCGATCCCAGGGTCAGAACGGTCTCCACCATTGAATAGGAATCCATGGGTATATGGGCAACGGCAAACCCGGTGGCTGTCGGCGGGTGGGCATGGACAACCGCTCCCACATCGGGCCGTTCCTCATAGCAGCGCATATGCATCTTGATCTCGCTGGACGGCCTATATCCCGGGGCGCCGGAAACCAATTCGCCTTTGGCGTTGATCAGCACCAGCTTCTCCGGTGTCATGAAGCTCTTGCTGATGCCGGTGGGCGTTGCCATGAACAGATCGTCCTCAATCTTGACGGTGATATTCCCGTCGTTGGCTGCAACCCAACCAAGCTGCCACATCCTGTGGCAGATGTCACACAATTGTTCCCTCAACTGCTGATACTCCATAGCTGTCTCCCTCACTTTTCTGAAATAATTCGATAAGTGTATTGTATCATATACGCTGCATACTTTGTCGGTTTTTTGACAATTTTTATCCTGAGATTGCCACGCTCCGCTGACGCTGCGCTCGCAATGACAACCGCGCAGAAAGGAAGCCCGTAAAAGTCAAGGTCGCATTGCGATAAGACGCAAAAAATCAGAACCGCCGGCTCAGCCGGCGGTTTGTTCTGCCCCTATAAGGGGCTGTT
>ENA-UPAD01000298-UPAD01000298.1-bioreactor-metagenome-genome-assembly--contig:-NODE-298-length-73821-cov-317.461974_pt1 | contig 73821 bp, 69 predicted proteins | sample MGYA00238179_ERZ772710 | MGnify/ENA primary metagenome ERZ772710 (study PRJEB29004, sample SAMN07631245) | bioreactor metagenome | isolation source: Switchgrass digestor | place: USA: Dartmouth...
GGAAATTAAAGAAACATAGTAGAAAACAATTTACACCACTTGACAAGACACTATCGTAACGATGTTTATGGTTTACGAAAATCCGCATTTGCCAAAGAGCAAATAGGGAGCATGGGCGACCCCTATAGTGTATCCTCTGATAGAATTAAACCTGCTATTTCTACACATTTATTTACATTAAACTTAAAAACGTCATCCCCAAATTCATCAACAAACACCTTATATATGAGTCTACCAAGGGCTTCTTTATCGCATACTTTGTCGCACGAATTGTAAATTTTTTCTATCTCTGTCCTGTATTCATCTGGTGGAGAATATGGAAACAAATTTATTGGATCCCAGTCATTTATAATTTTTTCGATTTTATTATATTTCACTGTCGCAGCCTCCTAATTCCCAAATAACTTGTTAACAACATTTTCCATCACTTCATCAAAGTCATACTTTGACATAACTGTTATAAGCTTTCCATTTGGATTAACAACAGCAGCACCCTCTCTTGTCACGAACAGGTATTGTCCTCCGCTTTGTTGAAGAACCTTACCATTTCTTACCCAGTCATTAACCATATCTGTTGTTACATTTCGTTCCATCATCCTTCCTAATCCATGTTTGGAATATTGACCCCAGTCAACTTTTAACCCAGGGTTTTCAACAACCTTTCCTAATTTACCAAAATCATCTCCTATCTTTACTGCAGTCTTACTCGTTCCCTTATTTCCAACTCCTGAGTCGCCGCATACTGTATTGTGTACAAATACATTATACTCCGACACAAAGTATGTATGCCAGTCTTCTACTTCAAAATTATACACCTTTACTGGTCTATCCAGATATTCTACATAGGCTTCTTTTACCTCAAGCACTTCTCCCGAGTACATTACAAGTCTGCCACCGGGTTTTAACTCCCCGGCATCTACCCAGCCTATTCCTTCCACCCAGAAAGGATGGGTTGATGTTGTCTTTATCTTCTGGTCTCCTACTTTTAAGTGTACCAGTTCTTTTATTTCATTTGCAAATACGTTCAGTACCCTCTTTAATCCCTTTTCTCCTGTTTCGGGATTTTCAGAATACACCTCATCTCCAACCTGGATTTCCTTTATCTCTTTGTACCCGTCTTTTGTATATATCAGTGTCTCTTCTGTAAAGCATGCTGTTCTATTAAACAATTCACTACTCAATGATATTAGGGCAACTATTGTTGTTGCTGCTCTCCATGCTGCCAGGTCGTAATCCTTATTTTCTATTGCTTCAAAAACTCCTGCTACTCCGCTTTCTAAGAAAAAACCACCAATACATTATTTATTTTTGAAATAGCAATAAGTCTTTTAGCATCAACAACATTTCACTTAAGTTTCTCTTGTATCAAAGTTAATACTGTATACAATATCTGTCGCTTTCGATAGTTCCTTTGATTTATTTGGACTTATATATGTAACTAACAACATTTTATTTTCATTAACAATAGTCCAAACTTTTATAAATTCTCCTTCATATGAACCGCTTGCTGTAGCTACAATATGATATGGAGATTCAATTATTTTGTAAGTATTTACATCTACTAGCACATCATATTGATCTAAAAACTTATTTAGATGTTTATCGGCAGTATCTCTTATACTTTCTTCTATCTCTTTTCTATGAAAGAATGATATTTGAAGTACACCTTGTGCGTTCGTCTTTGAATGAATTGTAAGTAAATCTTCATCAACAGAATACTCCCATGTTTCTGGAATATAAATTGAAAACCAACCTTCAAATAAATATTTTTTTTCGTTTTGTCTCATTGCATTATCTCCTCACAAAATTCTCTTAAAATAAAACTTAAAGATTAATTATTAATCATATGTATGCAGTTTACCTGAGTGACCTGGTCCATACTCTCTATTTGCCTCATCTATATATAGGTCAAGCTGCTTCATACCTCTTTTTATTGCTTTAGGATTGTTGGGCTTAAGCTCATGTATTAGTTTACTATCAGCATCATATCCATCCATTCTTTTTCCTGAGGGAAGTCTTTTTTCTTTTACAACTCCATCTCCATAATCATAGTCTCTGTGCATCTTTCTTCCTCTTGCTGCCGCATCTTTAACTTTAGGATTAGCACTTCCTTTTCCCACACCACATTCTGCATTGTGTACAAATACATTATACTCCGATACAAAGTAGGTATGCCAGTCTTCTACTTCAAAATTGTACACCTTTACTGGTCTATCCAGATATTCTACATAGGCTTCATCTACCTCAAGTACCTCTCCTGAGTACATTACAAGTCTGTCACCGGGTTTTAACTCCCCGGCATCTACCCAGCCTTTTCTTTCCACCCAGAAGGGATGGGTTGATGTTGTCTTTATCTCCTGGTCTCCTACTTTTAAGTGTACCAGTTCTTTTATTTCATTTACAAATACGTTCAGTACCCTCTTTAATCCCTTTTCTCCTGTCTCGGGATTCTCAGAGTATACCTCATCTCCAACCTGGATGTCCTTTATCTCTTTGTATCCGTCTTTTGTATATATCAGTGTCTCTTCTGTAAAGCATGCTGATCTGTTAAACAGTTCACTGCCCAATGATATTAATGCAGCTATTGTTGTTACTGCTCTCCATGCAGCAAGGTCATAATCGCCTTCTTCTATTGCCTCAAATACTCCTTCTACTCCGTTCTCTAAACCGAATACTCCCAATATCAGCCTTAACTCTGCAAACGTAGCCAATGCCCCAAAAGCGGCACCGCTTATCGTTCCCTGCATTACTCCTTCCACTATGTCTCTTCCGCCTAAGGCTGCATCTATTCCTCCGAATACCGCACCTGCAATTCCACCTTTTGCTGCATTTAGCAATGATGATAGGGCTACACACCTTAGTGTGTTCATAACTCCATTTATCTGGAAGGATGCCAGAATTTCCGGTATGGTGAAATATCCCGTCGGGTCGGTGAAGTTCACAGGACTTGCATTGGCATACAGATACTTGTGCAGGCTTGTCGGGTCATAAATACTTCCGCTGTATGGGTCCATGGTTATGAAATTGCCCAATGCAGGGTTCATATACCTTGCCCTTAAGTAGTAGAATCCGCTGTTTGCGTCGTATTGCTCTCCCGCAAACATGTAGCTGTTCACTGTCGTTTCGGTTCTGTTAAGTATATTACCGAAGGCATCATATACATATGTATCGGTTACATTGCCCTCTTCATCTTTAATTCTCTAAAACATAATTCACTGTAAATATAAAAATAAAGGTCACATCATCAAAAACGATGTGGCCCTTTATCTGAAATATTCATTATTTTAACAGATGTGTCTAAAGAACTTAAAGAAACTAGTTTTTAAAAGTTCTCTTTCTTGATTTTTAAGAAACTGTTTATCCCACTTTTCTCTATAAGGTCTAATGTATATTTTCCAGTATGTCTTTGGATCCCATTGTTTTTTGCTTATTAATGCTTCTGGCAAACAGTGTATAGCATCAACCAAATCATATGCCCTATCAAAATTTTTTTGTCTTAGTTGCGAACATACTTCTAAAGCTGTATCACTTATAACTGATAAATAACGGTATATTTCATCTAAATTATCAGTAATAGGATTAACCTCATAAATCTTTAGTGCATTTTCAATTAATTCATTAATTTCATCATGTTCGTTTATAATGCTATCAATTGCTGATTTAAAGGTCTCAAATTTAGTTGATTGATCCTCCTTTAATAATAAACAGTACTTACTTATTATCTTAAGCAAATCTACATTATAAGGGTTCTTAATATCTGATCGAATTATTACGAAAACACGTTGAAATCCTACCATAAAACATGTAATGTTTTTGTTCTTTTCGCTCATTTTAACCTCCTTAATAACCAATTTGCACATCAACAGCACGACCATTTTGAATAGCATCGTTAAGGCGATGATGGCCATCAAGCACATTGCCCTTTCTATCTACAATAATAGGTTTATCCCCTGCATGCTTAACTGCATTTTTTTGCCTAATTGGATCCAGTGTATCCAAATTCTTCGTAGGTTTTAATGTTTTTGGGTCAACACCCACTTGTACTACTTTCCCTTTAGGGTCAAATGGTTTTCCAATAGAATTATGAGTATTACTTGTTCCTTTATTTCCAACAGATGTTGTTTTATTAAACATCTCACTTCTCAATGCCAGTATAGCAGCTATTGTTGTTACTGCTCTCCATGCAGCAAGGTCATAATCGCCTTCTTCTATTGCCTCAAATACTCCTTCTACTCCGCTCTCTAAACCGAATACTCCCAATATCAGCCTTAACTCTGCAAAGGTTGCTAATGCTCCAAAGGCTGCTCCGCTTATTGAACCTTGCATTACACCTTCTATAATATCTCTACCGCCAAGAGCTGCATCTATTCCTCCGAATACAGCTCCAGATATCCCACCTATTGCAGCATTTCTCAATGCAGACAGTGCTACACACCTTAGCGTATTCATAACTCCATGTATCTGGAAGGAGGCCAAAAGTTCAGGTATGGAGAAGTATCCTGTCGGGTCGGTGAAGTTCACCGGGCTTGCATTGGCATACAGGTACTTGTGTAAGCTTGTTGGGTCATAAATACTTCCGCTGTATGGGTCCATGGTTATGAAATTGCCCAATGCAGGGTTCATATACCTTGCCCTTAAGTAGTAGAATCCGCTGTTTGCGTCGTATTGCTCTCCCGCAAACATGTAGCTGTTCACTGTTGTTCCCGTTCTGTTCAGTATATTACCAAAGGCATCATAAACGTATGTATCGGTTACATTACCCTCTTCATCGGTAAGTCTTCTTACATTTCCTATGCCGTCGTACTGGAAGTAGCTTGTTACACCATCTCTAGTTTGGCTTATCATTTCATTTCCATAGGTGTAGTAAACCAAGAGATTGTCATTTTCATCCCGCTCTTCAATTACACTGGCAAGGCCTAAACTATCCACAAGGTATTTTGTAACCACACCGTTGGTAGTTTTGCTTATCCGGTTGCCTTCCCAGTCATATTCATAGGTTTCAACATTTGTTAACACCCCGGATTCGGTTTCGGTCACCGATATCAACCGGTTCTCGGCATCATATTGGTAAGTGGTTACAATATTTCCGTCTACTTTGGATTTTAAGTTTCCGTTGTCATCATAATCGTATTTAACGCTGCCCGCACTTCTAATCCTGTTATTGTCATCAGGCTCATAAACGGTTATTATTCCATTGTCGTTCTTTTCAATCCTGTTGCCCGCCTTGTCATATTCATAGCTTATTACTCTATTTCCAAGCAATGGATCGGTTATTTTTTCTTCCTTTAGCCTGTAGCAATCATCATAAGTATATTCCACTATACGCCCGCTACTTTCCGTTACCTTTTTCCGTTCTCCGGCATAGCCTAATTCATAGTGGTATGAGTATTCTACCGTTTCTCCATCCGGTTTTATCCTATATATATCGGTTAGCCTGTTTTGATCGTCATAAACGTATTGGATCTTATACCCGTCAGGATACAATACATACTCAAGGTTCCCAACGGCATCATACATGTATCGGGTTGTTTTATTGTCCCTTGAAATTACTTTGCTCAGGCGGTTGTATACATCGTATACATAGCTAGTTGCTCCGCCTTTTGTCTTTATTCCGGTACAATTGCCTGCCCAGTCGTAGAAATACTCCACGGTACTGTTGTCCGGGTTTGTTTTCTTTATCAGTCGGTGCAGGTCATCATATTCATAACTTGTTGTGCCGTTTTTATCGATGACTTTCTTTACATACCCCTCATTGGTATATTCGAAGTAAACGGTATTTCCGTCCCCTGTTTCTTTTATGCAAAGCCTTAAGTTATCGTCGTATTTATATACAATTGAATTTTTATTGTAATCGGTTACGGTTACTTCCCTCTCGTCGTCATTGTAATCAGCCTCTAAGTTCATCTTCATAGGAAGGATCTGTTTTTTCAGCCTTCCCACGTTGTCATACTCCATTTTTGTCACTTTGCCCCTAGGGTCGGTTATGCTTGTTAAATTTCCAGCTTCATCGTAATCATAACTCCAAACTTCTTCCTTACCTTCTATGCCATAGGCCAAAGTAACCTTTTCAAGATTTCCTGCTGCATCATAATCATATTTTGTAACTTTCTCATTCTGGTCTTTTACTGTTGAAATTCTTCCTGCCGCGTCGTACTCAATCTCAAAAGTGGTGTTATCGGAGTATTTTATTTTTTCCAACTGTCCGTTGGCATTATAACTGTATACAAACCGATTGCCCTTCCCATCCACCATTTCATCGGGATAGGGTTTGTTGCTGTAGATGTATTGAATCTTATCCTCAGGTTTTGCCGAATTAAAGACATATTCTAGTCTACCCAGGCTGTCATATTGATACTCGGTAACATTTCCCCTCTGGTCGGTCACCTTTTTTATGTCTCCGGCACCATTGTACTCATATTTTACTGTGGAACCGTCCTGGTATACAATGCTTTCCAAGCGGTTCATGGCATCGTAGGTGTAGTATGTAGTTTTGGAATTCCTGTCGGTATAGGAAGTTACATTACCTTCTTCGTCATAGGTGTATTTTTCACTGCTTCCGTCCTGGTAAATCACTTCTGCCAGATTTCCAAGGCAGTCATATTTATATTCCACCGTGTTATTATATTTGTCGGTAAAAGTATCTATTTTTCCTATTCCATTGTAGGATACACTTGAAACCCTTCCTGCACCGTCAATATTCTCAACTATGCGTCCCATGTTGTCATAAACGTTTATTGTAGTCACTACCTCAGTAATTCCTTCACTTACTGTCCTGGTAAACTCTGCCCTTCTCCATCTTCCATTGGCATCATAGTCGCCAAAAGTTGTCACAGTATTGTTTGCATCGGTATATGAAGCCAAGTTTCCGGTTACATTGTCATAATATAGTTTAAGTATCTCTTTGTTCATCTGATCGGTAACCGATTCAACCCGGCCGGATGAATCATATTTCAAGCTTATGGTGCCGCCGTTTCCGTCCTTTGTCTTCACCAATCTCCCGTAGTTATCGTAGTCATTGTCCAATAAATTCAGCGCCGTATTGGAATAGTCGGATATTGTATCTATCTTACCTTTGGCATCATAGTTACACTCCATATAGTTTTCAGCTTCATCGGTAATCCTGACTTTCTTTATTGTGCCGTTGGAATTCATTTCATAATCGTATTTAAAGCTTCCCTTAGGGCCTGTAATGGTATCCACCAGCCCATTGTCCTTGTATGTATAAGTTGTGGTGTAACCGGCCGCATCCATGACACTTTCCAGATTACCATCGGCATTAAAGGTATAAACAGTGGGATTATTTCTTCTATCGGTAAAGGTTATGACCTCTTTTGAATCCACCGTCTGCTGCGTAAACTCACTCCTTCTGCCGGCAGCATCGTAGATATAGACAAGTCTTCCCGCCTCATCGTATACATTTCGGGTTATAACTTCATTATTGGAATTAATCACTTTTATTATCCTGTGCTCACTGTCATAAACAAATTTTGTCTTATGATTTTCCAAATCGGTAATTGAAACCAGATCTCCATACTTGTCATATTCGTATATTACACTGTTATTTTCCAAATCCGATGCACTTTTAATAACTCCGTCAGCCTTTGTATAACTTAGCTTCTTTGTAACAGAACCCCTTGTATACAAGAGTCCATCTGTTTGAGGAGTGATTTTGACACCATAGGAATCGGTAATGCTTTCTACTTTTCCTGAAGAATTGAATTTTATTACCTTTCCGTCCTGGGTTGTCAAGGTGTATTTACCTGGACTGTAGACTTCATCAGAAAATTCGTCTATGAAGTACTTCCATAAACCGAATTTGTTGCCAAACAAGCTGTTGTATATATGCACTTCCATATTCTCAGCCACAAGCTTTGAATAAGTTCCGGCAACGGGCTCGAATATCACTTCAAAAGTACCCATTCCTTCGGTACCTAAGCTATAATAGCCCAAAGGATCGGTTGCATAGATATTCTTGAGCTTGACTGCAAATTTATCAGTCTTTCCATCAGGATAGGAAATTACAATATAATGCGGCTTATCTTCCTTGACAAAATAAACACCCATTGCATAATTTTTAGACCAGCCTTCTGACAGCTTACAGCTCTCCACAAGTTTTATGCCGTCTATTTCGGAAGTCCAGCCATAGCCAAAATCACCCTTGCTTCTGTTGGTACTGTCATAATACCTTTTCATTTCCAAAGGCATTCCATTTACAACAGGTATCGAAATGTCCGTATATGCAATACTAAAGTTTCTCAATGTCATTTTACCGTCTGCAAAAACAGTAGTAACAGTCTGGTTTGATAGACCTCCCTTATCATATACAGTAAGTCTTATATCATACAAACCGCTTTTTACGGTATTGGGATCAAAGGTCCCCAGAACTCCGGATTCAACGTTGGTTGTACCTTCAGCGAAGCGTATATAGTTGTTTTGACCTTTTTCACTATATTCCAATATATAATTGCATATATTTGCGTCCATTGCTGTTCCCATTATGTTTATTGGCATAGTTACATAAGTTCCGAACTCCGGTGTTGTTATTGATGCCTGAGGTTTAGTACCATCAGAAGCCGTCACACATCGAAACTCTTTTGAAGCATATCCTTCATTGCCGGCAGCATCCTGTGCAAAAAACTCAACTTTATATACTCCGGCTGTATCCGGTATATACTCTGCTGTTCCATCATCATTCAATGCAATTTCAGTTCCGTTTACTTTTAAAGTCTTGGTTTCAATTCCCACATCATCGGTTGCTGCAGTTTTTATTTGAATTTTCTCGTTCACAGATACTTTCTCAGTCTGGAGTTCTAGTGTTACATAGGGCCTTATGTAGTCTGTCACAATTATTGGAGATGGCATAGGTAATACTGAAGGGAATGGCTCCTGCTGTGTTCTGAATACTCTAAACTCTTTTACTCCAACGGTTTCATCAAAGCTTCCTTCAACACCTGTTATTGTAAGTTTCACAAATCTTGCCTTTGTCTCCTGGAAACCGTCGGTGTATGTATCAGATTCAGAAGTATTGGATGTCTTATCAACTATAACAGTGTAATTGTCATCATCCATTGAAACTTCAATTTTGTACTTATAAGCTTTGTTTCCATCAACTACAAACTCGGTTTTATTCAGTGTATATTCATTTCCCAAATCAATTCTGATCCACTGTTCAAAACCTTCTGCTTTCCACATGGAATTCAGTATTCCGTCAATAGCTTTGTCAGCATCATAGCCTTCCCCTATAAAAGATGAACATATCGCAATTTTATTTCTTGCCACATCATTGGGTATTGGCTCGATTGTTTGTACAGGAGCTGTCGGTGTTGGTGTTATAGTTGGTGTGGCAGTTATTGTTGGTGTTGAAGTAGGTGTTACTACAATATTTTTCTTTGGAAATTCCTTAATTCTGCCAAGCAAATACATTTTCATGTATGCACAATCAATACTGTTAAAATTGCCATCACCGTTAACGTCTGCTGCCCATAAACCGTCTTCTATCGGAAAATCTTTTCTTATTCCAAGAAGTACCATTTTCATATAGGCATAGTCAATACTATTAATTTCCCCATTTCCGTCAACGTCACCCACCAGCCCTTTATTGGTTTCCGACATTTCTTCAGCATAAGTTGATTCAGCAAAACCAAATATAGTAGTGGATGTTATTATTTGTAGCAATAACACACAGGAAATGATCAAAGAAAATAGTCTTTTACTCTTCTTCATAAATTATACCCCCTTATAAATTCTATATTGTATTATCCCCTGAAAAGTATTTTCTCCATTTCTCTTTTCAAGAGATTTATAGTATTCCTTCGAACTAATTTCATAAAAACAATCCAAAGAGCCAGGATATGATGCCGTTTTTTGCTATTTCCAACTGTCTTCAAAGTTCCTGGTTCGCAGTATATAGTCTGTAATTAAGAAAACAATACTTCCAAACAATATTGAAAACAATCTAAAATATAAAACTGCAGAGTTTGGTGTGCCCTTTGCAAGAGAAGCCAAACCCATCACAAAAAATATAGCTCCCATTAGATTAAATGTTTTAATCCACTCTTTTTTCTTGTTTTTAACCCTATGTTGAGTATCAAACATCGATTTGTCTTTTCCTTTTGTGAAGGAGAAGGCAATCATCTTACAAATTGACTGCACAGCTCCATATAGGGTAAAGCTATAGGTTCCATTTGCAGCATCAAATTTTAATATACCGTATTCCATCTGCCTCTCCAATTCTTTTTTGGTTGAGTTAATAATACTTTCAACTACAGGTGCACTCATTTTATCAAATGCAACCGTCTTTTTTTCCAATTCCTCTTTCAACTTTTGCCTGTGAAACTTAAGCAACTCTTTATAATCATCAATAGGAAGACTGTAAACCCTTTTATTATCATAAATAAACACAGGAGGCTCCTTATTTGTAGTTGTTTCTATCGACGAGCCGTCCTCAAACCCAGTTGTAAAGGAAAGAGTCATTTTTCGGATGTTTTTGTCCTCTTGCTGACACAACGTAACTTCTATTCCTTCATTAATGTTTCTGTAAATTCTTGTCTCAACTGCTTTTTCCGATATATTGGCTACAGAATAATCACCGATAAATTCAAAGCCCTCTGATGTCAAAAACTGGTCAAAATTGGAGTAAAAATTCTCTCCTATTCCTGACATTGGAGACAACTCAATTTGATTTATCTCCGGTTCTGCCTTCATTTTTAATCCCAAGACAGCGACAAGAATAAACAGCCCTAAAGCCACCATTGCTACCCCAATAATTATCAAAATTGCTATAAATATCTTGAACGCCATATTTTACCCCCTACATAAACATCTCCTTTAACAACCTCCGAAGGACAAATTGTACATACTACCAAGTATTCTAACATTATATTTCACTACTGTAAATATTCGTATAAATAAGATGTATTTTGCTTCGGTCAAAAGTCCAAAATAAAAAAGAACTCCGGTTATACACCAAAGTTCTTTCTTTTATAAAATTGAATTAATAGATTTATCCTTTAACTATTAAAGATTCACCGGTCATTTCCTTAGGCTTTTCCAAATTCATTATGTCGAGCATGGTAGGTGCCAAATCAGCAAGTCTTCCTTCTCTGAGTTTGACATCGCCAAGACCTACTACTATTAGCGGAACAGGATTAGTTGTGTGAGCAGTGAAAGGTCCTCCCGTTTCATAATCTACCATTTGCTCTGAGTTACCGTGGTCTGCAGTTATAAGGACTACTCCGTTTTGAGCCTGTACAGCCGATACAACTCTACCTATACATTCATCAACAGCCTCAACAGCAGCTTTAGCTGCTTCAAAGACACCAGTGTGTCCAACCATATCAGAGTTGGCATAATTCAGAATTATAACATCATATTCTTTTGAATTGATTCTTTTTACCACTTCATCGGTAACTTCATAAGCACTCATTTCAGGCTTAAGGTCGTAAGTTGCAACCTTCGGTGAAGGGATAAGAACTCTGTCTTCTCCTTCGTATACCGCTTCAACCCCACCGTTAAAGAAGAAAGTAACATGGGCATATTTTTCCGTTTCGGCAATACGCAACTGTCTGTAACCCTTCTTGCTTATGTATTCGCCGAAAGTATTTTCAAGACTTTCCGGTTTAAACGCCACTTCAACGTTCTTAAAGGTCTTGTCATACTGGGTCATGCAGACAAATTTAACCGGAAAATATCCCTTTTCTCTTTTAAATCCGCTAAAATCTTCTTCAATAAAGGTTCTTGTAATTTCTCTTGCCCTATCAGGTCTGAAGTTAAAGAAAATTATTGAATCGTTTTCACCGATAGTGGCAACAGGCTTACCGTTTTCTTTGATAACTGTAGGTTTAACAAATTCATCGTATTCCTCTCTTGCATATGAAGCTGCAACAGCTTCACCGGCACTGGAAGCTTCAAGTCCCTTTCCGAGAACCATTGCATCATAAGCAAGCTGAACTCTTTCCCATCTGTTATCTCTATCCATTGCGTAGTATCTTCCCATTACGGAAGCAATTTTACCTACTCCGATTTCCTTAAGCTTAGCTTCAAGCTCTTCAACATAACCTTTGGCACTGTCTGGCGGAACATCCCTTCCGTCAAAGAAGCAGTGTATATATACATCTTTTAAACCTTGTCTTTTAGCCAATTCAACCAAAGCATAAAGATGAGTATTGTGGCTGTGTACACCTCCATCGGATACAAGGCCGAATAAATGAAGTTTGGAGTTGTTCTTTTTACAATTGTCTATTGCATCCAAAAACTCTTTCTTTTCGAAGAAATCGCCATCCTCTATGGACTTAGTTATGCGGGTTAACTCCTGATAAACAATCCTTCCGGCACCAATATTGGTATGTCCCACTTCGGAGTTACCCATCTGTCCATGGGGAAGACCAACATCCATTCCGCTTGTTCTTACAATTGTATTTGGAAATTCCTTCATCAATCTGTCCATGTTAGGTTTGTTTGCTGCTGCTATAGCATTACCTTCTGTTTTCGGATTAATGCCATATCCGTCTAATATTACCAATACTACTAATCTGTCTTTCATAATGCACTCTCCAATCAACTTTATTACTAAACTTTATCCTCTTTATATCTACCACCGGATTTGAACTGTTAACAACCAAATCCTTTATACTACAACAAATTATTCTTTAAACTTTACATAATAACCCTCCAGCGTATATAACCGGAGGGTTACAATAAAATAATAAAACCGAAAACTTATTATTTGTTATATTTTGCTATTTTTTCAAAATCGTCAAGTTTAAGGCTTGCTCCTCCAACAAGACCACCGTCAATATTTGGCATAGCAAAAAGTTCTGCCGCATTAGCAGCATTAACACTGCCACCATACTGAATTCTTATAGCCTGTGCAACATCATCGCCATACAATTCTTTTACTACATTTCTGATAATTGCACAAACTTCCTCTGCCTGCTCAGTTGTAGCAGTCTTCCCTGTCCCTATTGCCCAAATGGGTTCATAGGCAATAACAGTTTCCTTAACCTGTTCTGCAGTTAAACCAAGCAATGCAATTTTAACCTGATATCTAACCAACTCAGCAGTAACCCCTTGTTCTCTTTGAGTAAGGGATTCACCAACACAAATAATAGGTTTCATACCGTATTTAAACACTGCATGAGCTTTTTTATTGACGGTTTCATCGGTTTCAGCAAAATATTGTCTTCTTTCAGAGTGTCCGATTATTACGTAATCAACACCAAGGTCAGCAAGCATTGGTCCGGAAACTTCTCCGGTAAATGCCCCTTTTTCCTCCCAGTGAATATTCTGGGCAGCAACTTTTATGTTTGAACCTTCAACTGCTTTCTTAACTCCAGGGATGCAAACAAAAGGTACACCAACAACAACTTCAGCGTCAGCATCCGCTACTCTTGGTTTTAAAGCTTCTACAAATTCAACAGCCTCTTTTGCTGTCTTGTTCATTTTCCAGTTTCCTGCTGCTATTTTTACTCTACTCATGATTACTTACCTCTTCCCCTTATTTATCCAAAAGTACATCTATTCCCGGAAGCACTTTTCCTTCAAGGAATTCCAAAGATGCTCCACCACCTGTGGAAATATGTGTTATTTTATCTGCAAAGCCAAGCTGTTCTATAGCGGCTGCAGAGTCTCCTCCACCGATTATGGATGTGGAACCGGATTCAGCAACAGCTCTTGCAACTTCCTTTGTGCCTTTTTCAAAGTTGGGGAACTCAAATACTCCCATAGGTCCGTTCCAAACAACAGTTTTTGCATTCTTTATTTCAGCTGCATAAGCTTCAATTGTCTTAGGACCTATATCCAATCCCATCCAACCGTCAGGAATGCTGTCTGAAGCAACAACTTTAAATTCAGTATCGTTCTTGAACTCCAAACCTACAACATTGTCTACCGGAAGCAGTAATTTAACCCCTTTGCTCTGTGCCTTTTCCAAAAGGCTCTTTGCAAGCTCAACTTTATCGTCTTCGCAAATGGAAGTACCTATATTGTATCCTTTTGCTTTAAAGAAGGTATAAGCCATACCGCCGCCGATTATTAACGTATCAACTTTATCAATAAGATTTTCTATAACTGCAATCTTATCGGAAACTTTAGCACCACCCAAAATTGCAACAAAAGGTCTTTCGGGATTTGAAAGAGCTTTACCCATTATTTCAATTTCTTTTTGAATCAAATAACCGCAAACTGCAGGTAAATAGTCTGCAAGACCTGCTGTTGAAGCATGAGCTCTGTGAGCTGTACCGAAAGCATCATTTACATATATTTCAGCCATGCTTGCCAATTCTTTGGCAAAAGCAGGGTCATTTTTAGTTTCTTCCTTATGGAATCTAACGTTTTCAAGCATTAAGACTTCGCCGTCTTTTAATGCAGCAGCCTTAGCCTTTGCATCTTCGCCAATAACGTCTTTTGCCATAATGACTTCTTTGCCAAGCAACTCGCTAAGTCTTTCTGCAGTAGGCTTCATGCTGTATTTTTCCTCAAAACCATCTTTTGGTCTTCCAAGGTGAGATACCAATATGGTCTTAGCACCATTATCAACCAAATACTTAATTGTAGGAAGCGCACCTACTATTCTTTTATCGTCGGTTATTTTTCTATTTTCATCCAAAGGTACATTAAAGTCAACTCTTACTATTACTTTTTTGCCTTTTACATCAATATCTTCAATAGTCTTCTTATTCATCATTGCCATTACAGAACCACGCTCCTTTTATTTTTCACAAAAAGGTCCGGTTACCATATAACCGAACCTTTTCTAAAAATAGAAATCAATTATTTAGAGTCAACACTTGCCATGTGTGCTATCAAGTCAACAACTTTGTTGGAGTAACCCCATTCGTTGTCATACCATGAAACTAATTTAACAAAGTTGCTGTTCAAGGATATACCTGCTTTAGCATCAAATATTGATGTACGTGCATCACCAATGAAGTCGGATGATACAACTTCATCTTCAGTGTATCCTAAGATACCCTTCAATTCGTTTTCGGATGCTTTCTTAACAGCTTCTTTTATTTCATCATAAGTAGCAGCTTTTTCCAAACGGCAAGTCAAGTCAACAACAGATACGTCAAGAGTAGGTACTCTGAATGCCATACCAGTGAGTTTTCCGTTCAATTCAGGAATAACTTTTCCAACTGCTTTAGCTGCACCGGTTGATGAAGGAATTATGTTACCAGCAGCTGCACGTCCGCCTCTCCAGTCTTTCTTTGAAGGACCGTCAACAGTCTTCTGAGTAGCTGTAGTAGCATGAACTGTAGTCATTAAACCTTCAACTATACCAAAGTTTTCGTGGATAACCTTTGCCAATGGTGCCAAGCAGTTTGTTGTACAAGAAGCGTTAGAAACAACAACCATATCTTTAGTGTATTTATCATGGTTAACACCCATTACGAACATTGGAGCATCAGCTGAAGGTGCACTGATAACAACTTTTTTAGCACCGCCTTTCAAGTGAGCGGAAGCTTTTTCAGTAGTAGTGAATACACCTGTAGATTCTACGATATATTCAGCACCGCAATCTTTCCATGGAATTTCTTCAGGATTCATGCAAGCAAATACACTGATTTCTTTACCGTTTACAACCAATTTACCGTCTTTATCGCCTATTGTTCCCTTAAATTGACCATGTACAGTATCATATTTAAGCATGTATTTCATGTATTCAAGGTCAATAAATGGGTCGTTAATACCTACTACCTCAACATTAGGATTGTTCAATGATGCTCTAAAAACAAGACGTCCGATACGTCCAAAACCATTAATACCAACTTTAACTGCCATAAAAAACTCCCTCCTATGTATTTATATTGAATTTATATATTGGCTTTTCGAAGCATGATGCTTGATAATTTGTCTAAGTCCAACACCCTCATGCAACATTTATCATTTTATATTATTTCATTTTTATTTTCAATACTAAAGTATAAAATAAATTAATTTTTTAACAAACTATATTTTTCTCTAATAAAGTTTTTTTATACTGCACATATAAAAAATGATAAAATAAAATGTGCGAAAGAATTTATATCGATTATCGCACATTCAGCAAAACAACTCTTATTTTTCGTGAAATTTTATATTTTAGCTGCAAAATTTTTTCACGAAATAATTATCAATACTTTTAATAAAAGTATTATGAAAATATTATTTACAAGTTATAGTATATTTATTTACAAGCTTAACAGGATTATATGACAATTTTGCTTTTCTAAGACCTTCAATGCCAAGATCCTGTTCTCTGTTTATATAAACAGTGTTTTTCCATGTATTTTCGCAGAACTGCTGATTAATGGCATTATATAACCCTCTGATATCATCATTGGCCTTTTCAATATGAATAACAGCCGTATCGGAATTTAGCAGCTCGCCCACAGTAAAAGCCTCATATTTCCCGTTTACTTTAATTAAAGCTCCCTCATATTTAAGTTTTTTAAAATTAGTGAGAGCTTCCAGGTTGGCAAGCCTTTCACAATAAAGATTTCTATGCTGTTCACAACTTCTTTTTTTACACCATTCTTCGTTTATTCTTATGCATTCATCTATTAAGTCATCGGTTAATTTTACATATTCAAACTCATAGTTTTTCGTAAAACTATTCAGATGGTTTTTCTTTTTGTGATACTTCTTGCCTTTCAGATTGATGAGATCCTCCGAAAGATACAAGTAATCGCTGTTATTTCTGTCGTCAGTTATATCAATGCCATTCTTAAAGTACTCCTTAAAATAGTCGAGCTTATCCTCTTCCACTCTCTTAAAAACAAGTTTCCAGTTTTTTTCTTTAAAGTAATTGGATATTTCATCAATTGCCTGTATAAAAGCTTCTTTAGTATAAGCACCGATAGGTTCAAAGGCAAAAGGCTCATCATTGTCAGGAACTGATATAAGGCATAACATTTCACCGACTTCTCCAAACCTGAATTTATAGGAATTGCGCCACATAAAGATATTTGTGAAATTAAGCTCTGAAATCTGGGGATTGTGCTTCGTTATGTATTTGTCGAATGTTTGTTTATCATCAATATTTACTTCCCTAAGTTGCAGCATTAAAAACCTCCTCTTTTTATAGGCACTTAATCGCCAAAACCCACCCCAAGGCTTTTCGCTATTTTTACCAGTTCTCCATCGGGATCCACTGTCTTCAAAGTGCCAACAGCCTCCTCTATCGGTACCTCTGTAATTCTGTTTCCCTTTAGACTTACCATCATACCGAATTTTCCCTGATTAATCAGTTCCACAGCGTGAACGCCATACCTGGTCGATAGTATTCTGTCGTAAGGCACCGGTGTCCCGCCTCTTTGCAGGTGTCCCAATACTGTGACTCTAGATTCAATTCCGGTAATTCTTTCTATTTCTGCAGCAATTTTATTACCTACTCCCCCAAGTCTAATTGGATCGGGACTGTCTTCGACAACCTTATTGACCACCATATCGCCTTCAACATCTTTTGCACCTTCTGCAACAACAATAATACTGAAACTTTTGCCGCGATTCTTTCTTTCCATAACTTTTTGAGCCACTTTATTTATATCATAGGGTATTTCGGGAATCAAAATAACGTCTGCCCCACCGGAAATACCTGCTTCTAACGCTATCCAACCGGCATATCTTCCCATAACCTCAAGAATCATTACTCTATGGTGGGATTCAGCCGTGGAGTGGAGCTTGTCTATAGCTTCAGTAGCTGTATATACTGCCGTCATAAATCCGAAAGTTGTGTCAGTCCCGGACAAGTCATTGTCAATTGTTTTCGGTACACCTATTCCTTTAATTCCCATTTTCATCAGATCCCTTGCTGTAGTCAGCGTACCGTCTCCTCCAATAAACACCATACAATCAATTCCAAACATGTCCAGGTTTTCCAGCACCCTTTTGGACATATCTTTATATTCTGTATTTCCATCTACATTTACCGGAAATTTAAAAGGATTATGTTTGTTGGATGTACCCAAAATTGTACCGCCCCGGTCAAGAAGTCCGGAAACGTCATCCAATTCAAGCTTGACAAATTTATTATCAACCAACCCTTTAAATCCGTCTTTAAATCCTATAACCTCATAACCGTATTTGACTATTGCAGTTTTAACCACAGCTCTCAAAACAGCATTTAATCCCGGGCAATCTCCACCACCCGTAAGTACACCTATTCTCTTTATCATATTTCTACCTCCGTATTTCAGTTTTTATTCATATGTCCACTTAGCAGTTCTTGCATAAACAGCACATAAAATTTATTTAATCGATGTTATTATCGCAATCAAAAATTCTGCCGCTTTTACCAAGTCATCAATGCAAATCTGCTCTTCAACACTATGTACTTTGTCCATACCTACACTTACATCCACAGCTTTTATTCCCTTGCTGTTTATAATGTTTGTGTCGCTTCCTCCACCGGTAGCTTCCAGTACAAGTTCAACTCCGGCTTTTTTTGAAGCCTCTTTCAGTATTTTTATTATATCATCCTGCTCACTTATGCTGAAGGAAGGATATAACAGTTCCGATTTAAAATCAATACTGCCTCCATATTTTTGTGCTGCATTATAAAAACACTCTTTCATATGCTCTGTCTGACTTTGGAGTTTTATCATATCACGGCTTCTTGCTTCTGCTTTTATCTCTACTTTGTCGCATATTATATTGGTTGCCTGCCCCCCGTTTATTACTCCAACATTGGCAGTAGTTTCATCGTCAATTCTGCCGAGCTTCATATTTGATATAGCTTCTGCAGCAATCTGTATTGCACTGACTCCCTTCTCCGGCTCCATTCCCGCATGAGCCGCCTTACCGGTCACTATTACATCAATTTTATTCTGTGCCGGCGCATTAACTGCCACATGTCCTATATTTCCTCCATCGTCCATTACAAAGGCATATTTGGCATTAATCCTGCTTATATCGAGATTTTTGGCTCCCCACAGCCCGCCTTCCTCGGCAACGGTAAATACTACAAATATATCTCCGTGGGGCAAATTGTTCTCCTTTAAAACTCTTATTGCTTCAAGGATACATTCTATGCCAGCAGCATCATCGCCGCCCAATACCGTGGTACCATCGGTTCTTATGATATTTCCGTCTATTACAGGCTTTTTCCCTATTCCCGGAGTTACAGTGTCCATATGTGCCATCAGCAACACAGCAGGAACACTTTTATTTCCATCAATCTTACATATCAAATTTCCGGAATTTCCGCCAATTTTAATTCCTGCATCGTCCTCCTCGACAGAAAGCCCCATATTGCTAAGTTTAGCTTTCAAACATTCTGCCATTTCCTTTTCTTTATAAGTTAAGCTGTCAATCCTGACCAACTCAAGAAATTCATCCACCATTCTCTGCCTGTTTACCATAGCTAATTACCTCACATATATAATAATTAATAATATAATATATATTTACCACTCGTATTTTGTCAGCTTCCCTTGCACTGTCATACCTTTAAAATTGCTCTGCCTTAAAACTTCATAAACAATAATTGCAACCGAATTGGACAAATTGAGGGATCGAATATCTCCCTTCATCGGAATCCTTATACAATAATCCTTGTTCTCTAATAACAGCTCTTCCGGCAAACCCTTACTTTCCTTTCCAAACACCAAGAAGCAATCTTCCGGGTAGTTAATATCAGCATAGGTTTTTAAAGCTTTTGTTGTGGCATAGTAAAATAAAGAATCGGGATACTTGTCCCTTAATTCCTGAAAGCTGTCATAGTAAAATATATCAACTTCATTCCAATAATCAAGTCCTGCACGCTTCAAATATTTATCTTCAATAGAAAAACCCAAAGGCTTTATCAAATGCAGTTTGGCACCCACTGCAGCACATGTCCTGACTATATTTCCTGTATTCTGAGGTATTTCAGGTTCAACCAAAACTATATTAACAGCCAATTCAATTCCTCCCAAAACAATTATAAACCAATTATAACTCCATGTTAAACAAAGTATTATAAACATTTTGATTATATATTAAAATTAAACTACTTAAAAGTGCAAAAAAAGATGGCTTTTTCAAACCATCTTTCACTTGCCGTATCGCTTCTGCTGTTACTTTCAAAAGATAATCCTTATATTTTTTATTAATCATATCCCGAATAAAATTGCAGCATTTCCAGCGATTACATTAATTGAAGCTACTCAACTACGGAAATATCTATTTCTATCTGCTGTTCATCGTTAAATATCAACGGTATGCAAATAGTTCTCATTTTATTTGTGGAAATCTGCAAATTATCACCCATTAAGAGTGTGGGTGGCGTAATCTCTATTCCTATTCCCTTTTTATATAAAATGGTGGCTGCATTTCCCAAAATCATATTACTAAGCTCCGATATGGCACTTTTAGCCATTTCATCCAGTTCAGTAATAGGCAAGCCACCCATCATGGCAGATGCTATATATATAGCAATACTTCTAGTCATGGTAAATACAGCTTGTCCTCTCATTTTACCGGTTAAACCTACAATAATTACAACACAGTCACTTTTATAGGGAGAAGTTTTCAAAAAAACCTTTCCGAGCTTTGCATCAATATTTGCAGTCTGTTTCAATACTGTTTGGCTAGCTTCTATGAAAGGGTTTATATATTCCACATTCATAAATTTATACCACCTTCTATAAAAAATTCCAAAAATAAAAAATCTTAAGATATATGTATCCTTAAAAATACATTTGATATTTACTGTTAAAACAGGTTTTAACCTTCCAAAACAAAGCTCGTCATAGTCTTGCCAACTCTTTAGCATTAGCCATTGGAAATCAAACTCATTTGAGAAAAAAAACGAAAAGATGTTATATTTATCAATAAATTTTTAACTAACATGAAAACTCAGACAATAATCTTTTTAATTATTCTATATAAATCCTTTAAAATCCTTCTTTTTTCGCATTAATTTTTAAATTACTGTATATATTATGTCAAATAATAATCCATAACTAAATAATCTTTTTTGATATTATTAATCATATAGTATAACTTATACAATTATACCGCCGAAAACTATACGACTCATTTCTTTCTTTTTTAAAGAAAAAAATCAAGATTGTAAAATTGCCAACAATAAATAAACTTACTCTCCAATAATATTTTATGTAAACTTTTTAAACAACATCTCTAATTATTCTTATACTCCAAAGAATTTTATTTACAAATCTTTGAATAAAAAAAGTTAAACAAGAAAATATTAAAACTATAAACGTCAATCGGAAGGATGTTTAAAATGGAACTTTTTTTCCCCGAAAGAGTATTCTTTGAGCCTATATCTTTGAATTATCCCTTAGGTCAAAAACTATTTCACTTTTTTGAAACCAAAAACGTCGAAATAATAAAAGCTCCAATTCAAAAGGTACTTCATTTCATTCCGGGTGAAACAGAAAATCAAAAATATTCGCATGCCAAGAAGACATTGGTAATTACAACAAAAAAGGCCCTAAATCTTGATATTTGCAAACCTTCTGCAGATTACCGATTTTCTCTTGTTACCAATTGTCCCGGAAATTGTGAATACTGCTACCTTCAAACTACGCAATCTTCTAAACCTTATATAAAGATTTATGTTAATATCGAAGATATCTTCAATACAATAATAAAATATATCTATAAAAATAACAATAATATAACCACTTTTGAAGTTGCCAGTTCCGGAGACCCTCTTGCAGTAGAGCACTTCACAGGAAGCCTTGCAAAAACAATAGAATTTTTCGGAAAACTCGAAAACGGAAGACTGAGAGTATCAACAAAATTCAATAACATAGACTCTCTGCTAAATATTGAACACAACGGTCACACCCGTTTTAGATTCAGTATAAACTCAAAATATGTCATCGATACTTTTGAACATAATACCGCAAATTTTTACGAAAGAATTGAAGCTGCAGCAAAAGTTTTAAATGTCGGTTACCCCCTGGGATTTATTGTAGCACCCATAATGGTCTACGATAACTGGAAAGAGCAATACAAGGAATTGTTTGAAAACCTTGCCCAAAAATTGAACCCTGGAAATATAAAAGATATCAAAGATGCTGTTACCTTTGAATTAATCCAGCATCGATTTACTACTGTGGCTAAAAATGTTATAAATAAAAGATTTCCCAACAACAGACTTGATATGGATGAATCAAAAAGAGCCCAAAAATGGGGAATGTACGGAAGATATAAATACATCTACCCTCCTGAAATCTCCAACGAGATCAAAGAATATATCTCTATGCTGATAAAAAACTATTTTCCTGATTCGATAATTGAGTATTATACATAGAAAAGTCATATCCTAAGAACTATTCCAATAAAATAGGCACTTTCGCCGCACTCCTTTATTGCTTTTAAACCGGTTTCAACTATTGCTCCAAACCATGTTTTTCTTAAAATCAATTTTATTGATCCCAAAATTAATAAGTTACAGCCAAAATGTTCCATTTTCTTACGATATATATAAACGGCAGAAAGTGCATATTATGTTTTATTATTAATCGTTGTCTTTAATCATGTAATGGGCTTACTGAGCCAAACCATTTCTTTTCAATATTTCTTTCAATGCCATTGTTGTTATGGGTGAGCCCTTTGTAATTTCATCCATGGTATCCATTTTCCCGGGATCTCCTATACCAACTATAATAACATCCTTCATATCCTTTAATATACTCAAAGTATCTCCGCAAATTTTTTTGTTGGGAATTTCATTGCCATACTTATCCACCCCATTTTTTATGATTTTGCCGTCTTTCGTTATGGAACAAGTTAAGGGTAATCCTTTGCAATCTCTTCCGTTTGACGATACAGCTACAACTCCTAAAACCTCAATACTGTCATCTTTCATAATTGTTTCCATAACAAGTTCACCTTTTCCCTTACCCTTCATTCCTTTATCATCCACCATAACAACTACAGGGTCATGCGGTGCGGATTTAATAAGTTCTATAATTTCCGAACCCGATAATGGTGTGGGGTTGCCCGCAGAAGCTGAAATACACCTGCCTCCAATGTTATATGTTGCCAGTTCAACTGCACTTCTGGCCACATCATCACCATCTGTAACCAGTATAACTTTTCGCTTTTCCATAATATTCATTCCCCTACCTTTTTGCTTTTGGTGTAAAAGCAACTGAAGTCAGATAGCCAAAAAAGATTGCTGCTGTTATACCGGCTGCCGCTGCTTTCACTCCTCCTGTGAACGCACCTAAAAGTCCTGTATTTTCCACATCTTTAAACGCACCTTTCACAAGGTTGTATCCAAAACCTGTCAGAGGAACAGTAGCCCCTGCTCCGCCAATTTCAACCAATTTTTGATACACTCCAAGGGCCCCCAAAATGGCTCCTGTAGTTACAAATATTACAAGAATCCTGGCTGTAGTAAGTTTTGTTTTATCAATAAGTATTTGACCGGCAGCACAAATTATGCCTCCAACAATAAACGCATTTATATAGCTAAATATGTTTCCGCCCATTTTCATCCCCTACTTTTTCTTTATTTTCCTCAATTCGTTTTTTAATTGACAGTTATATAATTTCAATGGATTAAGTAAGCAGCTCACCAAGTGTTATAGGTCACTTTTGGGAAACCACCGTTTTTTATGATTATATACCTATTCTTTTATATCTTTTAATTTAAGATATGGTATTTGAGATACTTACAGCATGCGCAATGCAAGGTATAGATTCTCCCTGCTGTGAGCTTGTCGTACTAAGCAGTGCTCCTGTAGCAACAAACAGAACTTTATTTATAACCCCTTCCAAAAGCTTTTTATATATAAATCCGGCAAATACCGTTGCTGAACATCCACAGCCACTTCCGCCGGCATGAGTGTCCTGTTTTTGTCGATCATATATCATCAGTCCACAGTCATTATATACTTTACTAATGTTATATCCCTGTTCTCTTGTAAGCTCATCGCATATTTCTTTTCCTACAGCACCAAGGTCCCCGGTAACAATTAAATCATAGTCTTCCGGTGTAAATCCGGTATCCATAAAATGAGTTACAATTGTATCCATTGCAGCGGGAGCCATGGCAGCGCCCATATTATTTACATCCTTTATACCCATATCAACAATTTTTCCCGTTGTTATATGGGTAATATAGGGACCGTTTCCCTTATTGGAAATGACCGCCCCACCGGAACCTGTAACCGTCCATTGAGCAGTTGGCGGTCTTTGAGTTCCAAGCTCCAAAGGAAATCTGAATTGTTTTTCTGCTGAGCAGAAATGGCTTGAAGTAAGACAGACAACATTATCGGCAAAATTTCCATCCACTAGCATTGAGCCAATACTCATAGATTCAGCCATTGTGGAGCAGGCACCATAGACACCGAAAAACGGCACCTCCGATTCCCTAAGCCCGAAATTTGCAGCTAAACATTGGTTAAGCAAGTCCCCTGCAATTATATAGTCTATGTCTTCTGCGGTCTTATTGGCTTTCTTCAGTACTTTTGCAAAAGTTTCCCTCATTAGTTTGCTCTCGGCTTTTTCCCAGGTCTTTTCACCAAAAAGCTCATCGTCTATGATTTCATCAAAATACAAACGCAATGGTCCTTCTCCTTCTTTCGGACCTACGATGCAAGCAGTTGCAATAATGCTTGGAGGATTTTGCAATTTTACCGTCTGTTTACCTATCCTTTTAGTAGCCATTAAAACACCTCACCTTAATAAAAAATGAATTATTCCTGCAATTACCGATGCAGAAATTCCATATACAAGTACGGGTCCTGCAATAACAAACATTTTCGCTCCGACCCCCATAACATATCCCTCGCTTTTAAACTCCATCGCAGGCGATACTATGGAGTTTGCAAAACCTGTTATAGGTACAATAGAACCTGCTCCTGCAAAACGTCCTATATCGTCATACACATTTAATCCTGTCAACAATGCGCCAATCGATATCATAAGTATAGAGGTAAGACTTGCAGTTTCATCCTGACCTAAACCTTTCATTTTCAGTAAATTGCTGATAAACTGACCGATTATACATATAGTTCCGCCCACTACAAAAGCCCTGACCACATTTCTCAAAACTTTTGAGTTGGGTGATTTTTCGTCAACATATTTCTGATATTCTTTTTTTGTTAATGTCTTCTGCATTTTTACCTCCATTTGCCAATAATTTTTTTAAAAAATATCAATACATTTGCACAGCAAAACAGCTATTTTATATCTAAGCTGTGGTATTTATTCTGTAAGTAAAAGTCTTTCCAAATACAAAAACTCCCTTTGAAGGAATTTTAGTTGAATCAGGCATCAAATAAACAATGAGTAAAAACAGAAAAATTAAAATCAAACTAATGAAGAAGATTAAAGTTTTATGCTTCAATAAAAGGTCACCCATTGTATATTGATCACTCCTAAAAGCTATTTTTGATAAAATCATTACTTTAATTTCAATTAATAAACCATTATATTGATTAGTATTGTAAAAATAAAAAAACAATATGCAAAAAACATATTGTTTAATATTTCTTACAATCAATTTATTTACACATATTCTATTTTGTTATGTATTTTAGCACTTTATTTCTCTACATACTTTATTTTTCTCTTTATCTCATCCAATATTTTCTTTTCAATTCTCGAAACCTGCACCTGTGATATTCCGAGCATTTTTGCTATTTGAACCTGGGTTTTTTCTTTAAAATATCTGAGTACTATTATCTGTTTTTCCCTTGGATTTAGGGTGTTAAGAACCATTCTCAAGTCTATTTTGTCAACAAGGTCAACTTCTTCATCGTTGCTTTCATTGTTAAGTTTATCGATTAAAAGGACATTTGAACTATCATTATCACCAACCGTGTTATATAGCGATTCCGGCGAGCAATTGGCTTCCATTGCCATAACCAGTTCCTCCATTGGAACATCCAGACGTTTGGAAATTTCACTTACCGAGGGTTCTCTTCCCAGTTCTTTGGTCATAATCTCCTTTGTAACCCTAATTTTATTGGCCAATTCCTTCAGAGAACGGCTTACTTTAATAATGCCGTCATCTCTGATAAACCTTTTTATTTCTCCAATAATCATTGGCACAGCATAAGTTGAAAATTTTACATCATAGGAATCATCAAACTTATTTATGGCTTTAATAAGACCAATACAACCTATCTGGTATATATCCTCGGTATCATACCCACGGTTCTGAAATCTCTTGACAATGCTCCACACAAGGCCTACATTTCTTTCTACCAAAATAGATTGAGCCTGTTTATCGCCTGATTTTGCTTTTCTTACCAATTCCAGAGTTTCCATATCAAGTAATTCGTCCATAGTAACTCCCATACTTGTACATTTTTTAGTTTACAAATTTTTTCTAATTTTACTCAATTATGTTTTTATTTTCCATCCCCATCACAAAGGATGGTATTGTTGTAAATACTATAGTTACTAATCAATAAAATAATATGTTATTTTCATATTCTAATTATTTCCATAATAAAACTATCTATTCACATAAAATATTATTTCCCAATATTTTTTATAAATTTTACTAACTATTTTTTGTTAACCTATTTATAATTTTTGCCAACCTTTTCTAAAATTATCCTATCCTTTTGACAATGATTTGAATTTTTTATACATGGTAACCTTAGTTCCTTTTCCCACTTCCGATATAACCTCTACTCTATCCATAAAACTTTCCATAACTGTGAAACCCATACCTGATCTTTCCATATCCGGTTTTGATGTATACATGGGCTGTCTTGCCAAATTGACATCCGGAATACCCTGACCTTCATCCTCTACAGTTATCTCCACACCATCACTGTATAAAATACATTCCATCTTCACCAATCCGCTTGATTTTTCATATCCATGTATAATAGCATTAGTTACAGCTTCCGATACAGCCGTTTTTACATCGGCCATTTCTTCTATAGTCGGGTCTACCTGTGATACAAAAGCTGCTGCCACTACTCTGGCAAACCCTTCATTGCTTGATTTACTTGAAAATTCCAGTTTCATATAATTTATAGGCTGCATTCCAATTCCCCTTTACATATTTTTAATAGCTGCATCTATATTATCATAGACGGGTATAACTTTTAGCAATCCCGACATTTCAAAAATCCGCATCAATTGAGGATTAACATTGGCAACTGACAACTTTCCGCTTAATTTGCTGACGTTTTTAAACCTCCCCATTATTACCCCGATTCCTGAACTATCCATAAAGGTTACTTTTGAAAAGTCAAATATAACATTTTTAGTTGTAGCCTTAATCAGTTCAGAATCGATTTTTTCCCTCACATATTCAGCAGTATGATGGTCAAGTTCGCCAATGATTCCTGCAATCAACGTATTTCCCTTATAAGAAATTTTTACTTTCAATTTATATCCCCCTTTTGTCCGTCCGTTTCGAAAAAAGCCTGCTGATGTCTAAAACTAAAATCCTGTAGATCGATTCTATAAATCCAATATTCACAATGTAAATTATTTCAGCAGTGCTATAATTTTTGCAAATACCATAACTTTTGCAAATATTTTCATTCTTTATTTCCCAAATTTCTCCTTCTTAATTTAAATATTAATATTAAAAAAATTTTCATCACTCTTTTTACGACTTTGCTAAAAAAATAAAGGACCGCCAATTAAACGGTCCTAATGTATTATGCCTTGAAATATTTTTGATATAGCCTTTCATATATTTATTCTCCAAAGCCTGATGTAACCAGGTCAATTATTTCATTCACTGCCTGCTCTTCATCTTCTCCCTCTGCTATAATAGTAATTAATGTTCCTTTTGAAACCGCCAAAGATATAAGCCCCATTATGCTCTTGGCATTTACCTTTTTGTCACCCACCTTAATCCAAATATTTGAGGTAAATTTACCTGCCGTCTGAACAAACAAAGCAGCAGGCCTTGCATGCAAACCCGATGGATTAGTTATTTCAATAGTCTTCTCAACCATTCATAACTCTCCTTTCATCAACCTAGTATTTTCCGCAATCTCATCCAGCTTTCTAAGTCTGTGATTAACTCCCGATTTACCCAAACGAGGTGTTAACATTTCCCCTAGCTCCTTAAGGCTTGCATCACTGTATTCAAGTCGAAGTTCAGCTATTTGCCTAAGGTTTTCCGGCAATTTGTCAAAACCCAGGTTATCCCTTATGTACTTAATATTATCAACCTGCCTTATAGATGCATCCACCGTTTTCTGTAAATTAGCCGTCTCACAATTGACAATACGGTTAACGTTATTGCGCATTTCTTTAATTATTCGAACATTCTCCAGCTCCATAAGTGCACTATGGGCACCTATAATATTTAAAAAGTCAACAATATTTTCTCCTTCTTTCAAGTAGACCACATAATAACCTTTTCGTTTTATTATTTTAGAATTCAGTCCGAAAGAAACAATCAATGAATTTACTTCGTCAGCAATTGCCTTATGATGACTAATTATCTCCAAATGGTATGTTTTCTCAGGATCACTCATCGAACCTGCTGCAAGGAAAGCACTTTTAAGATACGCTTTCTTACAGCATTTCCTTTTCTTGTCCAAATCACAGGCTGTGTAATTAACTTCCGAAGCATTTAAAAGTTCAATATTGGCATCTCTCATTATCTTATTCAATCCCATTGAAGATGTCAAAACCAATATGTACAAAACATGCTTCTTAAGTTTTTGACTTCTTCTTACACTTATTTCAGCATTTATACCATACAAAGATTTAAATAGCGAAAATACGCGTCTGGCAAAAGCAGCATTTTCCGTAGAAAGCTTCAGATAAACCTCAGTTTGATTTACGACCTTTATGGACCCGCTTAATCTTATGGCAGCTGCCAACTCACTATGTTTGCAGCACCTGCTCTTTGCATCAGACCTGCATAGTTCATTCTTAACAGAAGATGAAAAAGACAATTTGCACACCTCAATCAAACAAATTGTAATGAAATTATATCTTACTTTTGTAAAAAACTCCAGTATAACTCATTTTAGTATTTTACACGCCTTTATTCAAACCTTCTTCTATATATGCTCTAAGTACCTCTGCAACACTCCATGCCTGTGCATAGCATCCTCTTGGAATTAAAGGCTCATCACCGTCAAATATTTCCGAAATTGAACCTATGCACGCATCCGTCAAATGATCCTTAATTGCCTCAATAAAATTCATTGCATCTTTTTTGGCTTTCTCGGAATAATTGTTTACTCTCAAATATGCTGTTATAAAATGCCCTAAAGGCCAAGCCCAAACTGTTCCCTGGTGGTATGCTCCATCTCTTCTGTATTGGTCACCGATATATATTCCCACATATTCTCTGCACTTAGGCGAAAGACTTCTAAGTCCGTTGGCGGTATACAATTCTTTATATACTTTGTTAACCACCTTCTTTGCCATCTCTCCATCAATAACAGGATGAGAAAGGCTCACAGCCAGAATTTGGTTTGGACGCACCTTATCATCTTTATAGTTTGGAGTCAGGCAGTCATATAAACATTCTTTTTCACTGTTCCAAAATTTAATCTCAAAGGATTCTTTAACTTTTTTTGCCAGTTCAATGTAGCATTTGCTGCTGTCTCCATAATGCTCTGAAAGTTCAGCCATTATTTTTAAAGCATTGTACCACAATGCATTGATTTCTACCGCTTTACCGTGCCTTGGAGTTACAACCCATTCTCCAACCTTTGCATCCATCCAGGTTAACTGTGTATGCTCATTTCCCGCTGTAACTAAAGAATCATCATCCATTCTGATATCAAACTTCGTACCTTCTTTATAACAGTTTATTATTTGCTTTAACCCGTCATATATATTATCTTTAACAAAGTCATAATCTTTTGTATAGGATATATATTTATTTACCGCTTCAAAATACCATAAAGGAGCGTCCACAGTATTATAACAAGGTTCATTTCCCTCATCAGGAAACATGTTTGGTATCAGACCATCCCTGACATATCTTGAAAAAGTGTAGAGGATATCCTTTGCATCGTCAAACCTCTTAGTTACAAGAGTGATACCGGGCAGTGCTATCATGGTATCCCTTCCCCAATCGGTAAACCATGGATATCCTGCAATTATGGTTTTTGAATTTGTTGATTCCCTGTGAACAATAAAACTATCCGCGCTCCTGACAAGAATTTTAGACAGTTCATCATCATATCCTGCCTTTTTCACTAATGCCTCAAGTCTTTCAATCTCATTGTCAATAATCTTTAGGCCATCTTTCAATTTCAGCTCTTTTTCCACTGTTGCAATTACAGTTATATACTTTTCCTCGTTAGGTCCAATATTTATATCGAAATATCCCGGAATATAATGGTCTTCCGTTGAAGCCATACCCCTTTCCCTTTCAATAGAATAATCCATGTTATAGAACCAACAGTAGTCCATTGGCTTAAATTCGCCTTCACTGCAAAATAGGGTAATGTCGATATCATAATTCTGTGGGCGAAGTATTACCGAATCTTTCCCTGTCACATTCTTGTAAAAGTTTAAGTTTTCCTTTCTAGAACAGTGATGGTAATCTCTGAAATTTACCAGCGGTGTCAGACGTAAATTTATACTTTCCTCTCCATTTCTAACATAGTACACCACCGCCACAGTGTTTTCGCCATATACCATGCTTACCGTTTTTTCGATATATACATTTCCCACTCTGAATATAAACTTAGGAAGCGGCTCTCTCTCAAAGCCTTCCATATAATGATAACCCTTCATTATAAAACCCGGAACTTCATAGGAAAACAAGTCAAAGGATTCATCCCCAATAGTTATACTTTCATCTATTTTAGACAAAATCAAATGTCTGCTAACCGGTGGTTTCAATGATGCAATTAAAAGACCATGATACCTTCTTGTATTAACTCCTATAATGGTAGAATTCGCAAACCCTCCGATTCCGTTTGTAAGCAGCCACTCTTTCTGAATCCCTTGCTCAAAAGTCCTCCAACTCGATTTGCCGAATCTCATGTGCTATCCTCCTTTTTATTTTGATGAAAATATAACTTTGACTGTATTTCCATTTTGAAGCCTTTTCTATCCCAGGAGTTATCAGGACTCATGCTCATATTAAACCACTTTTTCCATATTTCTTCCGCAATAGCACTTGCTCTCCCAAAGATCCATAATTACTTTTGCAAGTTTTTTAGTATCATGCCTAATATAATTGTTATTTATACAAACAAAATCGTCATACAAAACCTTTATTCCATGTCTTTCAAGTACATCTGAATCTATGACCACAGCAGCTGCACCTTCTTCCTGATACTTTTTCTTCAAATCATCGGGAATCGGTGCCGAATTTACAATGCAATATTCAACAAGCCCTTTATATGAATGTTTTTCAATGGCTCTTATATGTTCCCATACCGTATAATCTTCCGTTTCTCCCGGTTGTGTCATAACATTGCATACATAGACCTTTATGGCTTTGGATTTTTTTATAGCATCTACAACTCCGGGTACAAGAAGATTAGGTATTATACTGGTATAAAGACTTCCCGGACCTAAAACAATCATATCTGCGTCAAGTATCGCATCAATGGCTTCCTGGCAAGGCTTTATAAGCAAAGGTTCAAGATAAACGCTTTTTATTTTTCCCTTGTGAAAACTGTTGTGCTCACCAATCTTCGACTCTCCCTTTACTATATAGCCGTCTTCAAGCTCTGCACACAGTTTTATGTCCTGCAATGTAACAGGCAAAACCCTCCCTGTCACTGCCAAAACATCACTCATCTTTTTTACCGCTTCCTCAAAATTTTCAGAAATTCCGTTCATGGCAGCAAGAAAAAGATTCCCGAAGGACTGTCCTTTAAGCATACCATCAGTAAACCTGTATTGCAGGAGCTTCTCCATAACCGGCTCAGTATCCGCCAATGCCAAAATACAGTTCCGTATATCACCGGGAGGAAGCATTCCCAAATCCTGTCGTAAAATTCCCGAGCCACCTCCATCATCAGCTACCGTCACAATGGCTGTCAAATTTGAACTGTATTCTTTCAGTCCTCTCAGCATTGTAGAAAGCCCGGTTCCTCCTCCGATTACAACAATTTTAGCATCTTTTGAAATCCCATTCCCGTCACCCTCTGCATTCTTCGAAGAAACTTTTGGTGCATAGATTTTAGTTATTTTTCTCAAATGCCAGAAGAAAAGACATATTAAAATAAAACCTATCAATATTGAAATAAAAGGCAATACCGCTTCAAAAATACCGCTGCATTTAAAAATAAAAAAACTTCCCAATAGTATGTTAAATATTCCAGTGACTCCCAGTAATAAATATATACGACTTTTGCTGCAACATCTTACCAGATTGAGAAGTTTCATCATTTCCCCCCCTTGCCGTCCTTATCAATATCTCTGTGCTCAATAACCACTCTATGTCCTTTTCCTGAAAGATAAGCAAATAAAGCTTCAGAAATTGCAACCGATCTGTGCCTTCCTCCAGTACAGCCTATTCCTACAACAAGCTGTGATTTTCCTTCCTTTATATAACCGGGAATCAAAAACTCCAGCATATCATAAAGTTTTGATAAAAATCCTTTCGTTTCGTTAAATCCTAACACATACTCTCTAACGGTATCATTTTTTCCGGTCAGTTTTTTCATACTGTCAATGTAATAAGGGTTCGGTATAAATCTTACGTCGAACACCAAATCGCAATCTATGGGAATTCCATATTTAAATCCAAAGGATATTATATTTATAATCATACCGTCAAATTTTTTTCCTTCGACGAATATGTTGCATATTTCTTCTTTCAGCTGTCTTGGAGTTAAATTTGAAGTATCCACCACATAAGTTGCAATCCGCTTTATTTCTTTTAGAAGTTCCCTCTCCTGATTTATACCTTTCATCAGCCTTCCCTCAGGCGCAAGAGGATGAATTCTTCTGCTCTCTTTAAACCTTTTTATCAATACTTTGTCCGATGCCTCAAGGAATAATATCTCATAGGACAAACCCGATTCTTTTAAGGCATTAAGCTCAGGGAATAATGCGTTAAAAAGCTCACCACCCCTGATGTCGATAACCAACGCTATTTTATTTAACTTTCCCCTGCTCTGCATACATATTTCAGCAATTTTTGGTATTAATACCGGAGGTAAATTGTCAATACAAAAAAAGCCTAAATCTTCCAAGTATTTTACCACTAAACTTTTCCCTGCGCCAGAAACCCCTGTAATAATTAAAAACTTCATTTGTACCTCCTATCAATTAACAAAAAAATTTACAGTTGAGGCATTAAAAACTCTAATAATCTCCCACTATTTTTATTTCTGTCTGCAGCTCAACGCCAAATTTTTCCCTTACAGTTTTCTGTATATGTCTAATTAAATCCAATATATCTTTTGAGGTCGCATTTCCCTTATTTACAATAAATCCGCAATGCTTCTCCGACACCTGGGCACCGCCAATGCTGAATCCTCTAAGCCCGCAATCTTCAATTAATTTTCCTGCAAAGTAACCCTCCGGCCTTTTAAATACACTGCCGGCACTGGGCATCTCCAAAGGTTGCTTATCCTGACGCCTTGCTGTAAGATCATCAATTAATGCCTTAATAGCCGCCCTTTCTCCCTTTTTCAGCTTGATAACCGATTTAACCGCAACAGCTGATTGCTTTTGGATAAAGCTTGTTCTATAGCCAAATTGATGTTCTTCTCCTTTAATTTTTTTTAAATTTCCATCCTTGTCAATAAACTCGGTTTCAACAACAACATCCTTCATTTCACCGCCATAGGCTCCTGCATTCATAGCCACAGCACCGCCCAGCGTTCCCGGTATACCCGAAGCAAATTCCAAGCCTGTCAATTCATTTTCAAGAGCAATGTCCGAAAGTTTTGAAAGTAATATACCTCCATAGGCTTCTATGCAATTTTCTTTTACGACATACCAGTTCAGATTATCGTATATTTTAACAACAACCCCTCTTATTCCCTTGTCGGACACAAGAAGATTTGTTCCATTTCCCATAATAAAAATCGGCAAATTTTCTTTTTTACATAACTTAATAACTTCACATAAACTCTGTACAGAACAAGGCGTAACCAGGAAATCTGCAGGACCTCCGATTTTAAAAGATGTATGATTTCTCATAGGTTCATCCACTTTAACATTTTCTTCTCCTGCAATATTCCCCAAAAGCTTTATATATCTTCCCTTTTCCAATTACTCCAGCTCCTTATTTTTGCTGCAACATACCTATTATATATTCTACTTTTGTTTGTTGTTTAATAGAATAAAATCAGCCTTTTCTTATTCTTTTCCTTTTATTCTCAATAAATTCATCAAAATTGGATACCTTTGTATTCATAATAAGTTCTTCCGGCATATCAATCTTTTCAAGCAAATTATACACCTTTTCAAATTTCCCCACATCAAAACTTATATGTGCATCACTTCCACACACTATTTTTACTCCCTGTTTTTTGCATTCAAGGGCAAATTCCATGCAATTTTCCTCACAACCGGCTCTTACTCTGAAAGAAGTGTTGTTAATTTCAATAAATTTGCCATATTCCTTCGCAGCCGATACAACCTTTTCAACATCCACTTCAAATTTGGGCGTACCGGGATGCCCAATAGCATCTACATAGGGATTTTTCATAAGGTTCAGGTAAGCATTGGTATGTTCTTTTTTTGAAGCCGGTTCAATACATACATCATGTAAGCTTGCAATTACAAAGTCAAGTCTTCTCAAATACTCATCAGGCATATCCAAATTTCCGTTATAATCTATTATGTTAGCTTCCACACCTTTCAAGATCCTGACTCCGTAAATCTCAGGCGGGATAACCTTCAAATTGCTGAAGTGAAATAGTTGCGGTCCACCTTTCATAGCCGGACCGTGGTCAGTTATGGCAAACATCTCAATTCCATTAACTGAAGCTTCCTTAGCCATTTCCTGAACAGTGCTGTAAGCATGACCGCTGGCTACTGTATGTGTATGTGTATCAACTACAAATTTCAACTTTTTCCCTCCATTTTATTCCTGCGCAGTTTTATTAATTTCTCCCAATACTCTTTCATTCAGTACCTTAGCTGCATTATATCCCATTTTCTTCTGACGGTTGTTCATTGCTGCCACTTCCACAATAATGGCCAAATTTCTTCCGGGTCTTACAGGAATTATAAGGCAAGGTACATCTATTCCAAGGATATTTGTATAGTCATCTACTAGTCCCAAACGATCGTAGTTTTTCCTTTCATCCCAAAACTCCAACTGTATAACCAAATTTATATTCTCGGTAACTTTTACCGAACCGACACCGTAAAGGTTTTTAACATCCAAAATTCCTATACCCCTTATTTCAATAAAATGCCTTATTATATCAGGCGCCGTTCCAACAAGGGATTTATCGGACACTCTTCTTATCTCCACAACGTCATCAGCTACAAGCCTGTGTCCTCTTTTCACAAGTTCAAGAGCCGTTTCGCTCTTACCTACTCCACTTTCTCCCAGAATCAAAATACCTTCACCGTATACTTCGACAAATACACCATGTTTGGTTATTCTCGGTGCCAACTGCACATTAAGGTATCTGATCAGTCCGCTTAAAAATCTGGAAGTAACATCTTTTGTCCTAAGAATTGGAATCTGATATTTTTGCGATACTTCTATCATTTCGGGGAAAACATCTAAACCTCGGGCAACTACCATACATGGAAAACCGCATTTAAAAAACTCGTCCAATCTCTTATAGCGTTCTTCTTTAGACATAGTTGCCAAATAAGTTGTCTCAACTTTACCTATTATCTGAATTCTGTCGTTACCGAAATATTCAAGATAACCGACAAGCTGAAGACCGGGACGATTTATATCCGATGAGGTAATAAGAATATCATCAATCCTTTTGCAATTTGATATATCTTCAAGCTGAAATTCATCCATAACTTCTCTTAATGTAACAGAAAACATTAAAATCCCCCCCCATCTTTATACACAATTTATTATAACATAATAATTTTTTATTCCAACTAAAATTTCAAGACCTTCAAACATCAATTTTTGGCTGTATGCCTTCTAAAGGGAAGGATTTTAAAAAGGCAGGAAATATGCACCAATGTATCTCCAGGTTTTAATGGAAAATTTATTATTCCAGCATTGGATAAACTTAGATAAAATAAAAAAGCCTTTTTTAAAGGCTTTTCGTTTGGAGCGGGTGATGGGAATCGAACCCACGCAATCAGCTTGGAAGGCTGAGGTTCTACCATTGAACTACACCCGCAAATTAAGTAGGATATTTCTCTAAAAATATCCTACCATACTGGAGCGGGTTACGAGATTTGAACTCGCGACTTTCACCTTGGCAAGGTGACACTCTACCGCTGAGTTAAACCCGCACATAAGCATTTTCAATTGCAAAAATGATTATACAGTTTAATAAATACTTTGTCAATACTTCTTTTAATATTATTTATTTCCTTTTTATACCAAACATGCACTTATCTACAGATTTTGCACTTCTGTCATTGTTCAGAGCTTGTTTTTCTTTTTCGCTTGCAGATAGCTTTACAATATGTTATTATTTTTATACAATAGTTTACGTAGTTTTAATTTTGTCTTGTTATTCACGTTTTTATGATATATTATAAAATTATAGGCTGTCTCTTTTTTCTAGCTTCTTATTAGTACCAACAGAGCTTTTCATGTATTTACTTCAATAACTGTAATGGAGTGATATTAATGGAAATTAAGGCAGGAGATATTGTATCCGTTCGTCATTTCTCCGGGACAAAGCTGTTTAAGAGTCTGGTACTGGAATATCAGAATGAAATTGTAAAAGTCCGGCTTCTTGAAGACTTAGCTCTTCTCAACTGCTCGCAAGGCGATCCTTTAGTACTAGGCTCTGAATCGGAAAATGAAATTTACATTTCAAGCTGTACAATTCTCAATTTGAATAAAGATCAGAATACAATTGAAATGAAAATTGACAGTTATGAAACCACCACCAATAAAAGACTTTTTGTCAGATTTCCCGTATCACTGTACGCTGAAGCAAGAATTGGCGAATCTCAAAAAAAGCACCTCGCTATTGTAAAAAATATTAGCTATTCAGGAATGATGATATTTTCAAAGGCTGATTTTCCCTTATACCAGGAACTTAAATTCGAAATACATGCCGGTTCGGGAATTAAAATCAATCTTAAAGCTACTGTAATAAGAAAGGTAAAAGAGGCTTACAATTTCGAATACGGCTTAAAAATTATATATACTGATGTACATACTCCAAATCTCCTGAAAAAGTATCTGATGTTACTCAAAAAAGAGCAGGAGGAATCCATTAAAAAGTTTAAAGAATTAAAATAATTGTTTTAATATATTATAAAAGCGATGGACCATTATGCCCATCGCTTTATTACATTTTACAATTTTCAATACTGCTGTTTAATATTAATAGCTATAGACTTTTTAAAAGGTTAGCCATTTCAATTGCAGTTACTGCCGCATCATAACCTTTGTTTCCTGCTTTTGTTCCGGCTCTTTCAATAGCTTGCTCTATTGTATCGGTGGTCAGCACTCCAAAAATAACCGGTATTCCAGTATCTAAAGATACTTTTGCAATTCCCTTCGATACTTCGTTGGAAACATAATCAAAATGCGGTGTTGAGCCCCTTATTACAGCACCGACACATATTATAGCATCAAACTTTTTTGAAGCTGCCATTTTGGATGCAGTCAAAGGTATTTCAAAAGCACCCGGTACCCATGTAACCTCTATGTTTGATTCTTCCGCTCCGTGTCTTATAAGAGCATCAATTGCTCCTCCCAACAGTTTATTGCTTATAAATTCATTAAAACGCCCCACCACTATTCCAAATTTCAATCCTGTGGCAATAAGTTTGCCTTCGTTTGTCTTTATACCCATATTATCTTCCTCCTGATAATATTATAAATTTAGATGATTTTTATATTATAAATCATTTAGCATATGGCCCATTTTATCTTTTTTTGTTTTTAAATAAAACCTGTTAACATCGTTCTCCTTTATCTGAAGCGGTACTCTTTCAACAACTTCAAGTCCATGGCCGGAAAGTCCCACCAGTTTTTTCGGGTTATTGGTAAGGAGTCTGATCTTTCTTATACCCAATTCATATAATATCTGAGCGCCTATTCCATAGTCCCGCATATCCGCCGGGAATCCTAAAAGTATATTCGCCTCAACAGTATCTTTCCCCTTATCCTGCAGCTCATAGGCACGAATTTTGTTTACCAGACCTATTCCTCTTCCTTCCTGGCGCATGTACAGCAGAACTCCTCTTCCTTCCTTTGCAATTTCTCTCATTGCCGCATCCAGCTGTTCACCGCAATCGCATCGCAATGAATGAAAAGCATCTCCCGTAAGGCATTCGGAATGTACCCTCACCAAAACAGGTTTGCTGCCGTCACTCACATCTCCCATAACCAATGCCACATGGTGCTCACCGCTTATTATATTTTCAAAGGCAATTATTCTAAAATCACCGTATTCTGTGGGAAGCTTGGCTTCTGCTGCCTTATTTATAAGCTTTTCTGCATTTTTCCGATAGCTTATCAAATCGGCTATGGTAATAATTTTTAAATTGTGAATTTTGACAAATTCCATCAACTGCGGTACCCTTGCCATGGTTCCGTCTTCATTCATAATTTCGCAAATAACGCCGGCCGGGAAAAGACCTGCAAGTCTCGCCAGATCAACAGCGGCTTCAGTGTGGCCTGCTCGTTTTAAAACTCCTCCGTCTTTTGCAACCAACGGAAATACATGGCCCGGCTGAACAAAATCAGACGGCTTTGCATCCGGATTTGTAAGCTCTTTTATTGTTTTTGCCCTTTCAAAGGCTGAAATTCCTGTTTTTGAGCTTTTATGGTCTACCGATACCGTAAAAGCAGTCTTCATCTGCTCTGTATTTTCTTTTACCATTATATCAATGCCCAACTCTTTCGTCCGTGCTTCAGTAAGAGGAGCACAAATCAGTCCTCTTCCGTATTTTGCCATAAAATTAACGCTTTCCGGAGTTACCAGCTGGGCAGCCATTACAAGGTCTCCCTCATTTTCCCTATCCTCATCGTCGACAACAACTATCATTTTGCCCTGCCTTATATCTTCTATAGCATCCTCAATCTTGTCAAATTTCATTGAATATACCTCCATTCAAAAGTGAACTTATTCTTTCTGCCTTTAGGTTCAAAAACTCCTTAGTTTTTTCACTCATGCTGAAAGAGGAACTTATGCAAATCCGTTTTTTATCAAAAAGTCCAGGGAAATATCCTTCGACTTGCTGTTTTGTTCTGAGACATTGACAAGAAGCAGTTTTTCAACATACTTTCCGAGCATGTCACACTCAATATTTACCCTGCTTCCAACTTCCTTCGAACCTAAAGTTGTAATGCTTGCAGTATGCGGTATCAGGGAAACTTTAAAACACTTATCATCTACATATGCAACAGTAAGACTGGTTCCGTCCAATGCCACCGAGCCTTTCATAACAATATATTTTAAAATATCCCTGCCTGCTTCTATTGTAAGCCAAATAGCATTATCCTCACGTACTCTGTCCATTATCACACCTGTGCCGTCAATATGACCGGATACTATGTGTCCGCCAAGCCGGTCAGACAATCTTAAAGCCCGTTCAAGATTCACTACAAATCCTACCTTAAGCTCTCCCAATCCTGTTTTTCTCATTGTCTCAGGCATAACATCGGCTGTAAATTCATCACTTTTTCTGTCCACCACAGTAAGACAAATCCCATTTACAGCAATACTATCCCCCAGTTTAACATCATCCATTATTTTGCTACATTGTATTGAAAGCTTAATTGATTTACTACCGAAAACAATTCTCCTTACAATTCCTATTTCCTCAACTATACCAGTAAACATAAACCGCACCTCTGAATAACATATAAGGAATTTATCCTTTTGTAAAAATAATAAAAGGCATATTCACTCTACAAATAACCTTCCACAAGTATATCTTCCCCAAATTTTGAGAATGAAACATTTTTTAGCTTCAATGCTTCACTCATCGATTGTATGCCTTTACCTTCAACCGGTGTAATTGCATCCTTTCCTCCTAATATTTTTGGGGCAATAAAGAACATGGCCTTATCCACAATACCCGATTCAAAAGCTGCTGCATTTAAAGTTCCGCCACCTTCTAAAAGCACACTGTCAATTTCGAGCTTATACAATTCCTGCATCAGCTTTTTAAGATCTACACAGCCGTTTTCGCCTTCCGCTTTAATTACCGTTACACCATTATCAATAAGCTGCTTTTCCTTCTCTTCGTGTATCCGGGATGTGGTAGCCAATATAACTCCTGCTTTTGAATCATTGCACAAAACCTTGCTATCCATAGGAATAATCCCTTTACTGTCCACAATTATTCTTACGGGGTCGCTTCCAACCTTTTGCTCAAGTCTTGTGGTAAGCATGGGATTATCTTTTATAACTGTATTTATTCCTACCATTATAGCCGAAACCCTGTCTCTTAATATATGCACATAAGCCCTTGATTCTTCGGATGTTATCCATTTTGAATCCCCGGTGGACGACGCAATTTTTCCGTCTAAAGTCATAGCTGTCTTTAAAATTACAAAAGGTTTTTTCTTTGTAACATAATTGATAAATATTTCATTCAGCTTTCTGGCTTCATTCTCCAAAATCCCTACTTCCACCTCTATACCTGCATCTTTAAGCATTTGTACTCCTTTTCCCGATACTTTCGGGTTGGGGTCAATCATAGCAATTACGACTTTTTTTATTTTCTTTTCAACTATAGCTTTTGCACAGGGGGGAGTTCTTCCGTAATGGGAACAAGGTTCCAAATTGACATACAGAGTTGAGCCTGCCACATCTTCAACTGCATTTTTGAAGGCAGACACTTCAGCATGGTCACAGCCGATAGCTTCATGAAATCCCTCGGCAATTACTCTATCATCTTTGACAATTACCGCTCCAACCAACGGATTCGGATTAGTCCTTCCCCATCCGTTTTTGGCCAGTTCAATAGCTCTTTCCATATAGTACTCATTCTTATTCAAAGAAATCACCGTTACCTTTATATTATTTTCATCAGCCTTACATCTTTATATTATATATAAATCCTTTTACTTAACTTAGTTTTTATACTTTGCACTGCACACAAAAAAATCCCGGGTTATTTATTCCAGGGATACTTTACCATTCACATAATGAATAGCAAATTATCTTCTCCCATCCAGACTCATTGTGTTTATAAAATACAAACACAATACACTGTCGGCTCCGGATTTTGACCGGATCTGCCATAAGGCTCGCGGGCTCGCAATTTAATTGCCTACCGCCGGTAAGGATTCTCACCTATCCCTGAAGATAATATACTACTATTATTTATTTAATTATCATTGAATATAACACACTATATGTTCAGTGTCAACAAAGCCATTAAACTATTTTTACATACACTTCCCTGTTCCGAGGACCGTCAAACTCGCAAAAATATATTCCCTGCCATCTTCCCAGAACCAATTGGGTATTTTCAATCATAACCTGCAGTGAAAAACCAAACAAGCTTGCTTTTATGTGGGCAGCCGAGTTCCCCTCACAATGTCTGTATCCGTCTTCGAAGGGAACTATTTTATTTATTTCTTTTAAAATGTCGTCTACAACATCGGGGTCTGCATTTTCGTTTATAGTCAGCCCTGCTGTAGTATGGGGAACAAATATATGGCATATCCCCGATTCCTTGCCCTCTTTTCTTACAATTTCCTGTATTTTCGAAGTTATATCAACCATCGCCGTCCTTGACGGAGTTCTAACACTTATTTTGTGCATATACATCACCTCAGACATAGTATATTACTTCTGAAAAGTGATGTAAAGCTTATATTGTATTATATGGCTTCTCACGGTTGCACTCAGTTCTCAACAGGAAATTTTTTAATAATACCAAGCAAACGCTGTTTCATCAAAGCATAGTCTATAGAATCTATATGACCGTTTCCATCAACATCTGCCGCTTTCTCATTTATTTCTGTCCGAGATTTTAACCCCAGCAGGACCAATTTCAACAATCCAAAATCAATGGAATTGAAGTCGTCATCGCCATTTAAATCTCCATAAACCAAAGTTACGGGTGAAGAAACGGTAGGTGTGGGAACATCAGCCCTGGTTGGAGTCGGTATTGCATCACCATAAACATCGCTTAACGAAATTCCGTTAGACCCTAAAGGCACTTTATGGTCCAAACTTACAAATTTTCCGTTATGCTGCCATAGTGCCGGTTTTAACAGCTCATATTTGTCTTCCTCCCAAGTTATAAAATCGTGGGTTACAAGTCCTCCGGTATCTCCCGAGTTTGCATTATAACACCAGAAGGTATGGTGAATTCTGTTCTCAACAATATAATCCCTTAAAGCTATCATCCATTTTTCATTAGGACCTCCGTCCATGTATCCTCCCCATTCTCCAATTAAAAGGGGTGCAATTCCCTCTTCATAAATGTATGCCCAGTTATCCTTCCAGCAGTCATTGTAAAGTGTTTCCTTTGTAAAACCGTCATAAAACCATGGCTGTTTATGTACCAAAGGACCGTAGTCATGGGGTGAATAAACCACCTGTTTTTGATATTGGCCTAAATCTATGGGATAATCCTTTACTCCTCTTAAGTTTCCACCCCACCAGTTGTAATAATAACGGCTTTCCTTGCCCCATTCATCCACCGCAGTGTAATCATAGCCTTCTTTTGGATAGACTTCAACCCCTTCTATAACTATCAACAGATTGGGATTGATTTTTAAGATTCTTTTAGCACAAGTTTCTGCGGCATACTTCCAGTTGTTGATGTCAGTGGAATTGTCCCATTTTGCCATAAGCTTCTCATAAGGCTTTCCGTGAGGTTCGTTCTTAAGATCAATGGCAAGAATGGTATCATCGTTTTTATATCTTTCAGTAAGCCATTCCAATGCCGATATCCATGCCTCAGTGTCATAAGTCTCATCATACCATACAGGATAATTGTGTCCCATGGCTTCCGATTTTGGGCTATGTACATCGACCATCACTTTAATACCTACTTCTTTGCACACATCAAGGGCAAAATCAAAAAGTTCAAGACTGTTAAGACCTTTAAGTTCCGGATTCACGTAATCATTCAAACTTCTGGGCATAGCCGGTTTTCCGTTCTTCCATCCGGTCAGAATCTCTGTCGATACTGGAATCCTGAGAAAATTAATACCTCTGTCTGCCATTTTTGTCAGGGCTTCACGCATATTACAGCTCCATACCCCGTCAAAAACATTGGTTCCGGTATTAAAGCCAAACCAGTTTGTACCTGTCAGCCAAACAGGATTTCCGTTCATATCGACAATCTGATTTCCTTCCACGTGGAGCCAGTCATCATTATTGTCCGGTTCCTGTGCCTTTACTGTCAGTGAAAAACCACTGAATATACCTGATGACATAAAAAATGAAGATAGCATACCTAATGCCAAAATTATGCTTAATGCCTTTTTCATACATCTACTTTTCATTATTACTAATCCTCCCCCTAAAAACCATTGCATTTTAATAATATAGTTTTTATAATAATTCGCATTTTTCAGGCATTTTAAGGGGCAGCAAAAACAGACAGGATTGAAGTGAGTTTTAGAAAAGCATCAGGTATCTGCTATTTCGTTAAATTGATAAGCTCCTCAAAACTTATTTCTCCATTGAATTTTTCCATGCTATCAATAATCTCCTGTTCGGTAAAAACTTTTACAAGCCGCATATTCTCGTCCAGAACATATATTATATGAATTCTGTCAAAGTCCATATTCTTAACAACATCGCCTAAACGCATACTTTTAATTACCACCAGTTCCCTTCCCGGATATACCCCTTTTTTTAGGAACCTTGAACGCTTATAGACAAGGTTTTTGATATTCATAAAATACACCTCCGATTCATCATATTTTAAGCAATAAAAAATGTAACCTCCCAAAAAGAGCAAACTAAAGTTATACATACTGTCATGCAATTGGATTATACCAGTGAGAATAATCAAAAGCCCCAGTCCCCTGGACATACTTCTCGAATACTTATGAGCTTTAAACAAACCTACTTTTGAAATTAAGATGTCTCTAAATATCCTTCCTCCGTCAAGGGGTAAAACCGGAAGCAAATTAAATAATGCCAGGAATACGTTAGTTAAGATAAAAAAACGCATATTATCCGATTTGGGCAAATAATATGTGCTTAGCAAAACACAAATCAAAGATATAAGTATATTTGAAATGGGACCGGCTATGTTGATAAGAAAAAAATTGGTATCTTTATAATAATCCTTATAAAAAATCGCATTTATCCCGATAATAAATATCCTTATACAGTATAGTTTTCGACCTTGAGCTATCGAAACCAGTATATGGGAAATCTCATGTATTACAATAGCAGCAAAAGTCGACAGATATTTGTTATGATAATCGATAAAATACATTAAAGCTACCACAACAAAAAGTACTGGATCAACCTCTATTTTAAACGGTTTTTTGGCAACTTGAACAAAAATATTCTAACCTCACCTCATCTTATAAGTCTTTTTACAATAACTTATTCAATTTTGACGCCTCTTAATAAAAATTGCATCGGATATGAAAGAAAAATCGCTAATTACTGTCAGAAAGCTCGATGTAATCAAGAGGGTTTACAACTTCATTGTCCTTCCTTACCTCAAAATGCAGATGCGGGCCATCGGCAGCTCCCGTAGCCCCGACTTCTGCAATTATGTCCCCCTTTTTGACTTTTTGACCCTTATTTACAAGCAGTTTTGAACAATGGGCATACAGAGTTGACAATCCGTCAATATGTTTTATTTTTATATAATTGCCATAAGTCGCCTCCGAACCTGCTTCCACTACCTCTCCGTCATAAGCAGCTTTTATAGGTGTTCCGCTCAGTGCTTCAATGTCAATTCCCTTGTGAAATATAATTGTTTTTTTAATGGGATGGACTCTCTCTCCAAAAAACGATCCTATTATTCCACCGACAGGAATGATAAAGGAATAACCCGCAGTCCCAAAAATTTTTTCATTTGCATTTAATTCCACATTATTCCTATCTTCAGCCATCTCAAGCTCATCTTTTATGTACTCCGCACTTTCAACCAGCGAGCCTTCTTCGGTATATACAGCACTTACAGGCTCTAACTCTTCATCGGAAACTTGCTGATTTTCACTTTCTGTTGATGTAGTCGCATTCAAAACCCTTTTTTCCGAATCCTCACTTTCATACAAAGATGAATCGGTACTTTCATTTTCCCTTTTATCTGCCGGAAGGCTGTTAAGCAAATACTGTATATCTCCAAAGGTCTTTTTCAAATCAATATTATAGGACATAGCTCCTTTTAACTTGTTTTGCAAAAAAGCCGTTTGCGGTGTTCTTATTTTTACCACCAATATTACAACCAAAAAAATTACCATACATATCAAAGTCTGCAGAACTGTTCTGATAACAAACTTCTGTGCAAAACTTCCCCTGTCTCTTTTATTTCTTCTAGGCTTTCTTTTTGCTTGATAGGTCACTTGTCTTGAGTATCTCGGTCTATATACTATATCATCCACAAATAATTCACCTCTTTTTCTTTAATCTGTATCTTATATGACATTTCACGTATTAAGTACTAAAGTCAAATGAAATAATTTCAAATGAAAATATACAGCAAATTTACAATACGATTTAGTAGATTATATTTAAGAGCAAATAAAAATATTACAATAGGATGTGAATACAAAATAATGATGCGAAAATAAAAAAACTCAAGAAAAATAAAAAACCTCAAATATGAGGTTTTTTTCCTTAAGTTTTTCTAAAATTATAAAAATATTGAATTATTGAACAAATAACATCAAAAGGTCATTTACCTATTATTTCTCTCCATCCCAAATCTCCTCTTTCGAGACCTCGGATCAACATTTCTGCAGTACCTAAATTTGTAGCAAAGGGAATATTGTTTATATCACATGCTCTTAAAAGAGAATTTATATCCGGTTCATGAGACTGGGCAGTAACAGGATCCCTAAAGAAAAGCACAAGATCAAGCTCATTATAAGCTGCTCTGGCACTAATTTGCTGTTCTCCCATTAACCCAGGTGAAAATCTATGCACGTTCAAACCTGTTGCCTCAATGATGATTGCCCCGGTTGTACCAGTAGCAAACAAATTATGATTTTTCAGTATACTCCTGTAAGCAATACAAAATGAAGCCATTAACTCTTTCTTTTTGTCATGTGCTATTAATGCAATATTCATAACAAACCCATCCAGTACCCCAATATAATATTAGTCAACTTAATGCAAAACAATACAAAACACTTTAAAATACTCTTAAAGGATTTATTTCCCGCTGCTTTTTACATTCTTTATTGGAATGTTGGCAACCAAAGCAGGAACTACCCGATCACCATCTTCACTTTTCGTTCTGGTCATCTGTATATCAAGAGAATCTTCATCTATGTCCATATAATTGGATATTACCTTAATTATTTCTCCTTTAACCATCTCCAAAAACTGAGGAGAGACATTTGCTCTGTCGTGGATTAATACTAGCTTCAGTCGTTCCTTTGCAAAGTCTTTCGAAGATTTAGACTTGCCAAATATTTTTGATAAATCTAGCAACATAATTCTCCTCCTTATTAGTTTGCCCTTAATCCAAACAATTTCTTAATTTTGAACATAAACCCTTCGTCGCTTTCAAGGTTAAGAATAGGAACATTTTCGCCTAATATTCTGCGTGTTATATTTCTATATGCTTCACCTGCAAGAGACTTATTGTCGGTAACAGCAGGCTCACCCTTGTTTGTGGAAACAATTATCTTTTCATCATCGGGCACAACTCCAATTAAGTCGATAGCTAGTATATCAATAATGTCATCAATTGACATCATATCTCCACGCTTTACCATATCAGGACGAACCCTGTTAATAAGTAATTTGGGATTTCTTAACTCATTAGCTTCCAGCAAGCCTATAATTCTATCGGCATCTCTCACCGCCGACACTTCAGGTGTTGTAACAACTATTGCCCTGTCCGCTCCGGCAATAGCATTCTTAAACCCTTGTTCAATACCGGCAGGACAATCCACCAATATAAAGTCAAATTCATTTCGCAAATCATCGGTCAATTTTACCATCTGTTCGGGAGTTACTGCCGATTTGTCCCTGGTCTGAGCAGCCGGTAATAAATGCAGACTTTCAAATCTCTTGTCCTTTATCAAAGCCTGTTTTATTCTGCAAGTACCTTCAACTACATCAACAAGATCATATACAATTCTGTTTTCCAACCCCATAACTACATCTAAATTTCTAAGTCCTATATCCGTATCAATCAAAACAACTTTTTTGCCTTGAAGTGCCAATCCTGCACCAATGTTAGCCGTCGTTGTAGTTTTTCCCACGCCACCTTTGCCTGAAGTTATTACAATAACCTCTCCCATATTTGTGTATACCTCCTGCCATAAATTAGGAATTTTGTCTTTCCGCAAGAAACGTTAATCACCTGTTATTTCCGATTTTGCATCCGTTGTTCAGAACATACCAACGATAAATTCCAAATATTTCTAGACAATACATCATAAATACATAACTCTAATTAACTCAATAATTATTATTATCATTAATAACACTATATATTTCTTTTAACCATTTGTCAATTATTCATTACAGAGTAAACTAGAACATTTGTAAATTTCTTGTTCCACTGTTGATTAATACTATCGTGCAGGCAGATATCTCTCAATATACACCATATCGTCCTTAATATATGCTATTTCCGGTATAAATTGCCCGCTATTGTCCTTTTCATCGGGAGAGCGTGTTATAATATCGGCAATCCTTAATTGAGTAGGTTGAAGATTAAGGGCCACTACAATTGCCTCCTTATTTCCATTAGCCCCTGCATGAACTATACCTCGCAATGACCCCATTACTACTACATTCCCTGTGGCAATCAATTCCGCGCCCGGGTTTACATCACCGATAACCACCAAATTTCCGTCAAAATTAATAAGTTGTCCCGACCTTACAGTACCTCTGTAAAATTTTGTTATTCCCTCTTCCAATCCTTTAAAATAAAAATTACTCATCCGTATTTTTGCATGGGGTTGAGGTATAGGCTCGACTTCAACTTTAGGCGGCTCTTCCATATCCATTTCAATACCGGTTATTTGTGCACCGCTTTTCGATTGAAGAAGCTGAAAAACTTTCTCCTCTTCTTCAAAGGATAGTTTCTTGCCACGGTACTTTACCTTAAGCTTGGCACCTTTAAAAAACTTCCCTGCAGAAGTTATTTTTTCCTCTATCTGATTTAAAATTTCATCAAATTCAATTTCTTCTTTCATAATTATAGTCAGACAGTTCAATGAACCTTTAAAAACCACACTGCCTTCATTCATTTGCTTTTAACCCCCAGTGTATTATTTTTATCGTGTAAATTTTACCTCTTCCACTGATATCTGATCATCATTGTATTTATCTCTGTTTAACCCAAAATACTCTTCGAGCACGTCTTTGGCAATGGGTACAGTATAAGACCCCCAAACACCGTGTTCTACAACTACAGCTACTGCTATTTGAGGATTTTCCGCCGGTGCATAGGCAATAAACAGTCCGTTTGAAGAACTTCCCTGAGATTCCAGTCCTGTTTCCGGTGTTCCGGTTTTTGAAGCAACCGTAAAAGGAAAATCTTTAAAGTATGCAGCCGCTGTTCCTTCCATAGAAGTTGAAACCTGAACCATTCCCTCTCTTATAGCGTCTATTGTTTTCTGGCTTACGGGAACGGTTTCATATTCCGGCTTGGTTTCCATTACTATTGAGCCGTCGTATTTTTTTACACTTTTAATTATATACGGTTTATATCTCTTTCCCCCATTGGCAAGGGTACTAACATAATTTGCTATCTGAATAGGAGTAAACATATTGTCAAATTGTCCTATTGCCGCCTGGGCAGTATCTGCCGGTCTCCACACGTCTTTCCTGTATTCCATCTTTGTTTCCCTGTTAGCTCTCATTCCTTTTGCTTCTTCTGCTGGAATTTCAATTCCGGTCAATTCGCCAAGGCCAAACAATTTAGCCCATTTATCAATTTTATCAATACCGACTTTAACTCCAATCTCGTGGAAATACACATTACATGAAACTTTCAACCCCTTTTTCAAATCTACGGATCCATGTACTCCCAAACAGCGGAACTTCATTCCGCCCTGTTCCGTATAACCTCTGTCATATACAACCGTATCAGGCGTTATTGCTCCCTCTTCCAGGGCAGCTATAGCAGTTAAAGGTTTATAAATGGATCCGGGAGTGTATACTCCTCCAATAGCTCTATTGAGCATAGGTTTATTTTTATTGTCATTAAGGTATTCGTTCTGTTTCTTAGCAGCATCAGGGTCATCGGTCCCCGGAAGAAAAACACTCGGGTCGTAAGTAGGATAACTTGCCATGGCCAAAATTGCACCGCTATTTACATCTATGGCAACAACCGCACCGGCATTGGCATCCCCAAAGTTCTTTCTATAGTCAGCTCTTGACCGAATATCGGCAATATTTCTTTCCAAAGATTCCATTGCAACTTTTTGAAGTCTCGAGTCGATAGTAAGATAAATATTATTGCCCGGTATTGCCGGTTCGCTGCTAAGTTCAGAAGTAAGCCTTCCGCTGGTATCAACCTCTACCCTTTTCTTTCCGTTTATCCCTCTTAAATAATTTTCTGCAGCCCTTTCTATACCGGCTTTGCCTATTACGTCATTTAACTTGTATCCTGCATCTTTTTTTGATTCGTATTCCTGTTCGTTCAATAAACCGATAAATCCCAAAACATGGGCAAAATTCTGTGCATCTACGTATTTTCTCACCGGTTCAACATCAATCTGGACTCCCGGGAATTCATGGCTTCTCTCCTCAATTTGGGCCACTGTCTGTATTCCTACATCTTTTGCAATGAGAAGAGGATTGGTTGCCGTATAACCTTTTATGAGCATATCATATCTTATGCACATTATTTTATAGGCTTCTTCGTCAGTATATTTTGCATCAATATTAAACTTCTTTTCTCTGAAATATTTAAACACATCTTCCGGTGTATTGAGCAGCTCTATATCTTTTTCCTTTAAAACCATTTCAGATTTCCATTTCTGTAAAGCTTTATCGGAATCTTTTATGTTTTTTCCAAAATCAATGGGGTTAAAAGTCAAATAATTGGGAAGTCCTGACTCGAAAGTATCTCCATTACTTTCAATAATTTGAATAAGTTTAATAATCATTTCATTTAGCTGCGGGCCTTTAAGATTTGTCTTAGCCACATGAATTGTATAACCGACCCTGTTTGTAGCTATAGGTATACCGTTGGTATCGGCTATTATACCTCTCGGGGCAACAATTTCCCTTTCCTGAAGAAGCCTTTGCTGAGATTTTTCATCATTCTCTTTTCCGTTTATTATCTGAAGATTTACCAATTGAACTACAATTATAGTAAAAACAAGCAAATACATTATTGCCAACAATACAAATCTTTCATTTGATTTTTTTTCATTTGTCTTTTTTTCCATAACCTCACCGCCAGCATAAGTTAAAAGCAGATTTCCTCAGTTATACCCCTTCATCCCTTTTGTCAGTTTTTCAGACAGGATAAAAGCGAATGTATATCCCACCATCAATATCTTCTGGAATTCTTCTCATATCTCTCAATTTTTTTATGTATCCTATTTACTATTATAAATGCTATTATGGAAATTACACTGTTATAAATTGCTTCGGTTAGAATTATATTCTTAAATGGATATATAAAATCCAGTGGAGCTCTGAAAACTGTAGTGAAAAAATAAACAACGTACTCATATACAATAGTTGATACAAAAGTCAAAAAAATAGCAATAAGAGCATTCTCTTTGTTGAGCTTTTTATTGCTTTTTCCTATTATTACCCCCAGGTAAAGGCCCAGAAGAGCATAAAAACCGATAACCCTTCCCGAAACCGCATCCTGAATAAGACCGCAAAAGAAACCTACTATAGCCCCTTCTATAGTATTTCTCCTAAAAGCAACGCAAACTATTACCGCAATAGTAAGATTGGGCTTAACATCATAAATCTTTATAAAATCAGTTAATGTCGACTGAATCAGTACAGTCAAAAAAATAAGGATAGAATAGGCAATTACTTTTATTCTCATTTGCTATCTTCGCTCGTTTCATTATTATTGATGGTCTTCGGCTTTAAGATAAATACCTCTTCAAGCCGCTTAAAATCTACCACAGGTTCAATAATAGCATATCTATCCAATTCATTTGTCCTTTGCCTTACTTCTTTCACTGTTCCGATAAGAATTCCTTTCGGATAAATTCCTCCAACTCCCGATGTCTCCACTCGGTCACCGGCAGAAACATCTGCATCGGCAGGAATATAATTCATAATGCAAAGCCCCTGATCCTTGAGCTTTCTATCACCTTTTACCACAACCAAATCACTGGTCTTAGACAGTCTGGCACTGATAGAACTGTCCTCGTCTATTATGGAAATGACCTTCGATGTAAACAAATCTGTTTGCATTACTCTTCCCACCAGGCCGTTGCTTGTCACTACAGGGTAATCAATTTCAATTCCGTCCTTTGTCCCTCTGTCTATTGTAAAAATATCAAACCAATTGCCCATGTCCTTTGCTATTATATTGGCACCAACCATGTCCATAGTGCTATATTGGTCCTTAATATCCAAAGCTCTTCTCAATTCTTCATTTTTTATTTTTAAATCAATGAGCTTTTCATTTTCATATACCAGCTCATGGACCTTTTGTTTTAAAACTTCATTTTCTTTCCTCAATTTGTCAATATCCTCAAAATGGGCAAAAAAATCATTTATCTTCTTGTCAGAATAATTAATGAATCTCTGAAAAGGAGATAAAATAGTGCTGAAAATATCACCTACATAGTTAATCTTGCCGTTTTGTACTGACGACAATCCCATTACAATTAAAAGTATTATTGTAATGGAAATAAGTATAAATATTTTGTTTTTAAAAAGCCGCAGCAAAATATATTATCTCCCTTCTACTTGAGTCTCTTAGGAGAAATAAGCACCTTCTTCAATGTTTCAATTTCTTCCAATACCTTTCCCGATCCCATTGCCACACAATCCAGAGGATTCTCGGCTATATTAACAGGCATTCCCGTCTCATCTCTGATCAATTTGTCCAAACCGCTAAGAAGCGCTCCTCCTCCGGTAAGCATTATTCCCCTGTCCATGATATCTGCAGCAAGTTCAGGTGGAGTTTTTTCCAAAGTGTACTTTATTGAATCAACTATTGCATTTATAGGCTCTCTTAATGCATCAGCAACTTCCGTTGAGGTTATAGTTATATTTTTGGGAAGTCCGGAGATAAGGTCTCTTCCCCTAATTTCCATAGACTCTTCCTTAGGTTTAGGATAAGCCGCTCCAATAGTCATTTTTATTTCTTCTGCCGTTCTTTCACCTATCATCAAATTATACTCTTTTTTTACATAATGCACAATAGCCTCATCCAATTCATCCCCGGCTATTCGCAGGGATTTACTGGTAACAATTCCTCCAAGGGATATAACAGCCACTTCACTGGTTCCGCCACCGATATCGACAACCATGCTCCCCGACGGTTCATCCACCGGAAGATTGGCACCAATTGCAGCTGCCATAGGTTCTTCAATCAAATAGGCCTCCTTAGCACCGGCCGCCAGTGATGCTTCTTCTACAGCTCTTTTTTCCACTTCTGTAACTCCGGAAGGTACACAAATTACCACTCTGGGTTTTCCGATTACTCCCTTTGATAAAGCTTTTCTTATAAAATATTTCAACATTGCCTGTGTAATCTCAAAATCAGCAATAACACCATCTTTCATCGGTCTTATTGCAATTATATTCCCAGGAGTCCTTCCTATCATTTCCTTCGCAGCATCTCCAACTGCAAGAATATCGCCTGATTTTTTATTTATTGCAACAACTGAAGGTTCTCTCACTACAATACCTTTACCTTTTACATGCACCAATGTATTGGCAGTTCCTAAATCTATACCTATATCCCTAGTAAATATGCCCATTGAATAATTCTCCTTCCAAACCTTTTTACAAATTTTCCCAACAATTAATCTATTACACCATACATAAGTTATTTAACTTCTTACAAAAAAATTACTTTATTCTAAAACATACACCCCATAGTTTTTTAGAATATCACTCAGTTTTGAAATTGGTAAACCTACAACATTGAAATAGCAACCTTCAATTCTATCGATAAGTACAGCTCCTAAGCCCTGTATACCGTATGCACCTGCTTTATCCAGGGGCTCACCCGAATTAATATAAGCATTGATTGTCTCATCTTTCAATTCCTTCATCTTAACTCGGGTTATTTCAACACATTTATCATATTTAAAGCTGTTAGCATCAATAACAGCTATACCTGTCATTACTTCATGCCAGCTTCCGCTAAGACCTTTCAGCATATTAAAAGCATCCTGCTTGTCCCGCGGCTTTCCCAAAATTGCTCCGTCTTTAACTACAACCGTATCGGCCCCTATTACTATGGAATCTCTGTCCAAACTTGAATTTTCCGCTACTGCTTTCGCCTTTTCAAAGGCAAGATACTGAACAAGTTCCGATGCCTTAAGCCCCATAGAATTACTCTCATCTATGTTGGCTATTCTAATTTGAAAATTAAGTCCTAGCTGCTTGAGTAATTCAGACCTTCTAGGCGATTGGGATGCAAGTATAATTTGCATCATTTCCACCTCATAAAACAAACTTTTTTGTCATAACTATTATAATCATACCTAATATTCTTTTTCAACAAAATATAAAATTTTTACCGAACTTTTTACAATATTCAATTATTTTTTTATCAGTCCCAAGTTTTTTCTCTCCTTTACAAAATCGATATTTTCAATAATATTTCATATCCATTCGACCTAAATATATTATGCAATATTTTTCCTGCCCTAATACATTTTATTGCCTGTAACTGCTCTGAATCTCTTTAGTGCTGTCTAAGTTCTTGCTTGCCGCCAGTACTGAATCCGGCAAATTTTCTTTTATTTTTTGTGCAATGGAATTTAAGTTCTCAATGATTTTGCTCATCTCCCCAACTGTCAGTTCATTTATATCCTTTGCTTCAAATCCCATTTCTCTTAAAATGATCTGCATTACCTCACTGTTATCGGGATCAATGTCCATATTCTTTAGCTTTTGCTTAAGATAGTTGATTTGCCTCACGGTTGCCATTTTCTTTCCTGCAACACTTTCCTTCTTTTCCCGTTCTTTTTTTATTTTGCTCTCTATCATGCCAAACTCTTCATCTAACATTCTTGCCTCTTCAGGATACAGCCAATCGTTTTCACCCATCAATTTTCTTATCATTCTGTCACAGGCACCCGTTATAGTCTTTTCAAGGCCGAATTCCTTGTCATCAAGAAGCTCTTTCCCTATTTCAAACAGTTCCCAGTCAGTCAGTGAAAAATCAGGTTTGTCGGAAATCTTAGGTCTCTTGTTCCGATAAACCGTTTTTCCGCTTTCGTCTCTAACTATGTTTTTACTTTCGATCTTTTGTGCAAGATATTTCTGAAACCTGTTAAAATAGTCAATTTGTTTTCCGTCAGTAATAACTTGTCCGGTCGATAAATCCTTGCCTTTAACCTTAACTACAAAAGCCGGAAGACTAATTTCTCCTATTCCCGGAAATTGTGCACTCCTCTCGTATAACTTCACTATATCTATATCTTCAACAGAAATCCCCTTTTCTTTTGCCTTCTTGAAAAGTCCTTCAGCTTTCATTCTCAATTCACCGCTAACACCCTTGTAATAATCTTTTTCCTTGTTATATACAATATCCTGACCTGTATCTTGTACACCCTCCAAATTGCTCTTCTCTGAAGTCATTAGATCACCTCCCGCATTACGTTTACTCTTGTACTAATAAACAATGAAAATCGGAATTTTTTAAGTATAAGTGCCATAAAAACTTTTATCCCTTTTTAAATATGAGTTTTATCATCAACTTTTGCAGTTCATAATAATAATATTTCCCTAATATAAAACAGTTTATATTACTTTATTCAGGAAATAAAAAAGTCTTTATAAAACGTAAAAACTTACCGAATAATATAATATACATATTATTAGATATTCTTATTATTTCCGCAATATTTATATTTAATTGACTTTAGTTAATTTTTTCATACTTCTCATTTTGTATTGTTGGAAGTATAATATAAAATAGGTATACAATTATGTAAATAGTTGATGGTGATATAAGATGAAAATAGAAAAAATTAACGAGAATAAGATTAAAGTCACAATTACATTAAGTGATCTGCAGGAAAGAAATATTGATTTGGAGAATCTTAACTATAATTCTCTTGCTACCCAGGAATTGTTTTGGGATATGATGGAACAAGCAGAAATTCAGTTCGGTTTTAATACTTCGGAATCACAACTGGCAATCGAAGCATCACCGGATGAAAATGACGGTTTTGTTATATTTATAACCAAGCTCGATGATGATGATGATTTTGAATCGATTCAGAAATATATAAAAAATAGATTCAGAAAGTCCGATTTAAGAGTAAAAAAGAAATGTCACAAGCTGTGCTCCTCAATAGTTATTTACTCTTTTGAAAACTTTGACAATGTGGTAAGTTTGTGTAACATACTTAATAATATTTATTCGGGCAACAGTACACTTTATAAGCTAAAAAATACTTATTACATGATATTTACCAAAAATGCCTATACAGTAAGCAATTTGAGATATTTCGAAGCTCTGCTCAATGAGTATGGAAAAAAAGTCTCCAATAATGCTTACTACGAAGGTTACCTGGAAGAATACGGGCAAAAAATAATTGAAGCCAATGCGGTAGAAATTATTTCCTGTTATTTCTGATTTGCATACAGCACGATAATTAAAAAATCTCGAAAGCAACTGCCAGTTATTTCGAGATTTTTTAATTATGCCTTTTATTGTTTTTTAGTTCCAGCCTGATTAATTGGTTCAACTGCTTCATAATTATCTATATTAAAAGTCTGTTTGTTACAATACTCTTTAATTGCCGATAACCATCAATATAATGTAAACTCTGTTATTTTTTAGTTATTGGCATTCCTATCACTATACTTCATTATTCATTATTAACTCAATCAGTTTTCCGTTTTGCCTGGAAAGTTCTATAATTTCATCGGTAATAATTTCGCCCTGTCTGATTATAACTGTTCCCGAGCCGGAAATTATTGTTTTTGTAGCTTTTCTCCCTTTAAGATATTCTTTCTGCCGCTGTTCAAACAGATAAGCAGCATTACTTTTCCCCAATGAACCGCCTAAGGTTTGCTCTTTGTCGGAATTAATGAAAGAAGGTTTCCAAATCGTTTCTCTATCGGCTGAATTTTTTTCAACATTTTCGTTTTCAGTACTTTCTTTTTCGGTATTTTCAATTAACGGCTGTATATTAAAAGATTGCTCATCTTTTTCAGTATCTTTCTCCAAATAATCTCCTTCTAAATCATCAAAACCTTCAAAATATATATCATCCAGTTCATTATCATTTAAACTGCCTTCAAGATAGTTATCCTCCGTATCGGCAAAAAAATCTTCACAGTTCAATTCATCATTTTCCAACATGGATAAATTGAATACATCATCCACAGAAATATCCGATTCAATGGGAAATTCAGGATAGGACTCATCAATTTCTTCATACGACAAATCGTTCTCTTCTATAATCAATTCCTCAGTTTCGTCGTTAAAGTTCTCCACAGAATCACCGTTTCGGTCAATATGAGAAAAAAGCATATCTTCTTTATCATTCAGAGAAGAATTTTGGGCTTCCAGTTCTTCCTTTTTGTCAATCAAGCTGTCTTCGACTTCTTCAATTACAACAACAAAATCCTTGCTTATGGAAATAATACTTGCTCTGGGTATGATTTTAACCTTTCCTTCATGTATATATTCAAGTCCTACAATACTGCAATTGTCATCCTCATCAACATAAATATCTCCAACTTCACCAATAAGCCTTCCTTTTTTGGTAAGCAGCTTAGTTCCGGTAACCTGTATATTTTTCTGCAATAATTCGATGGCAGCAGATATTTCATTTACATAACTTATTACCGATTCATTCTCTATTGTTACTGCATATTCCCCAATGCCCAGTACATTAACAGTAGGAACTATCTTAGCACTGAGAAATTGAATCCCGCTGTCAATTATCAAATATTCAATAGCTCTTTTTTCAGCATTAATAATTATATTTTTTACCCTGCCCACTTCAATACCGTCATGAATACTTATAATGGGTAATCCAATAATATCATGAGCCTTTTTCATTATATTGTGTGCCCCCTTAATACTCAATCCTGCAATCAGGTCCGAGTATTTTTACCAAACCTATCAAAACCATAACTCGTACAGTTCTATTGGCCAAAATATAAACAAGCTTACAGGATAACAATCAAGCAATTCCCAATCTATTGCAAATTCAACTCAATTTCATACCTTAGTCTTTCATCCATTACAATTCCATACTCTTTTGCATAGTCATCAAGTACCTCTTTCGCAAGCTCAATCTGTCCCAACTGCTTGTACATCACGCAAATATCCAGGAGTATCCAATAAGCCACATCGTCGGGAGGATAAGTATCTAAAGCATAAAGGAAATTTATTATTGCCCCTTCATAATCTCCCTGCGCTTTGAGCCTAAATCCTTCATTAATTTTTTCAGAAAGATACTCTTCAACTTCGCCTCCACCTTCATTGTCAATCATCAGTCGATTGTCTTCAAAATTTTCTTCTCTATTGGTATCAAAAAAAACATCCCAATTATTGCTTATATCATTACCGCCGTTCTCGGAATTTATACATATTTCATCCCGGATACATGCTACAATTTCATTGATTTCTGCATTTGAACAATCTTCTATAGTGCCGAAATCAGAACGATTAATTAACTCTTCCAGCTCCAAGTCAATAGAATCGTTCTGACAATCGGAATCAAAATAACTTTCCGCTGATTTTTCATTCATAACAATATTTCCATATTCGTTTTCATGCCATAGAAATTTCTTTAGATTTTTCTCATCAGTACAGTTTTCATTATAGACATAATCAAAGCTCTCCAACTCCTTTACAGCGTCATCTTCATTAATGAAACCATAAGCAATTGGATTATCCTTATTCCTTAAAAAATTTTCGCCAGCTTCTTTATACTTCTGAATTGATATGTCACTATCAGGAATCATTACTTCATCATAGCTTTCTACCCCTATTGTATCAATATCCTTTCCAGTGTCAACATTTTTTCCCGTTCCATGCCTGTCTTCTCTTGAGGGAATGTTCTGCTTACCAAAAGCAAGTTTATAGTATTTACTGTTTCTCACCTTATTAAATAGTATGCTTTTTCTCAGCCGTTTTATAAAAATACCGCTATTGAAACCCATAAATTTATTACCCTTTTCTTTTATATATTCCCAATAGACTATTATACCGGTAAAAAACAATATAACCGTAATGGCAGCGGCAACACTTGCAACCAGAGAATACTCAAAACTTGTGGAGGTAGCTTCAACAGCACATCGGTTAAAGATCACGGTAAATAAAACAGATATGGCAATAGATGCTAAAGATATAATAAAAAGACTGTCTTTTCGCAAAATTTTGTATTTAGAAAATATCGCCACGTTTATGCAGAATATAACAGCTGCTATAGACAGGGAAATTATTAAATATAAAGCCATACGGCCCTCCTAAATAAAAAAACTTGAACTTGCCGATAAAAATCCAATGCAGAGTGAAACAATCATCTTTATATCCGTTACAAGACCGTAAGCAAATTACTCGACAGATTACATGAGACGTTGTCTAAATTCATTTATTATAAACAAAACATCACTAACCTTTTGAATCTCATACAAATTTGAATAGAACAGCTTTACTTTTTGTTTTATATATTTTAATATAAATTAAGACCCTTGGTCAATACTTTAATTACTCCCTTATTTCCAAATATCGCTTATGCTATAAAAACTATATAAAATCGGAATAGGTAGGTAAAAATGTCGCCCAAAAGAATTGTACCGAACAAATTTGAAGAATTCTTGCTAAACAGAAACAGTTTAATAGAACAGTATTCAAAAGGTGATCTGTCAAAGGATGAGTTTATTGAAGCAAATTTCAGGTGTATTAATGCTTTAAATATTAAGCCGTTTAAAAAAATAGACAATGTAAAAAAGGCATTGTACAATTACCAATATTACAATGTGCTGGCAAAATATTATCAGAAAAGAGCCCATGATCTTAGCAAAAACAACCAAGCAAGGGAAGATTTTCTTGAGCAATCAAATTATTATTATTCAAAAAAAGACGATGTAACCATGAAACTATTGACTCTAATAGATTTCAAAGGTGTTGAATCCTATTTTGTAAAAGTAAAGTCTCCAAAACTGAAGAAAAAATTGTTTGAAATTGTATTGACAGACTATGACAATATAATTCTCCATTCCATCAATGAATCCATACTAAATAGGCTCAAGCAGGAAAATGTTTTTATAAACGAAGAAAGGGAATCTTTGGTAGACAGCTATATCAATCAAAAATACTAGACACATAATGTCAAAAAACCGCAGTTTACCTACCGGTACAACTGCGGTTTAGTGTTTGCTCAATATTAATCATATATATAAATTATACATTACTGCTCAATTATCTGTTGAGACTCATCATGAATTTGGGAAGAACTCTTGGAAATATCTACTTTTTCTTCACTCTTAGCACTCTTTATATTTCTCCATTTAGTCTTTAACAGAGCCGTATTCAGTACAGTATCCATATTCTCAGCAACTACAAACTTAATTTTTTTCCTTACAACTTCCGGTATATCTTCAAGGTCCTTTTTATTGTCAACAGGAATTATAACAGTATCAATACCTGCTCTGTGCGCCGCAAGAACTTTTTCCTTAAGTCCTCCAATCGGAAGGACTCGACCTCTTAACGTAATTTCTCCTGTCATTGCCACATTTCTCTTTACCGGAATTTCTGTCAAAGCAGATACCATTGCAGTCGCAAGGGTTATACCCGCCGAAGGACCATCTTTTGGAATAGCCCCTTCCGGTACATGTATATGAATGTCATATTTATTGTAAAAATCTTTTTCAATCATATATTGTTCGGCTCTTGAACGAATGAAACTCATAGCAGCTCTTGCCGATTCCTTCATTACATCTCCAAGTTGACCTGTAAGTTCCAATTTACCGTTTCCGTCCATGAGGTTTACTTCTATGGACAATGTGTCTCCGCCTACAGGAGTCCATGCAAGGCCCGTAGCAATTCCTATTTCATCTTTATCGTTTGCCTTGTCATATCTGTATTTTTTGGTTCCCAAATATTTTTCCAAAGTATTGGAAGTAATTTTAACCGATTGCTGCTTCGAAGAAACAAGCTTTTTGGCCACTTTTCTGCATATTGTAGCAATCTGTCTTTCCAAATCCCTTACTCCTGCTTCCCTAGTATAGCAGTTTATAATATCTCTGACAGCTTGTTCATCTATTTTTACGCTTCCCTTTTTAATTCCGTGTTCTGCCACCTGTTTCGGGAAAAGGTATTTCATTGCAATATTAACCTTTTCTTCTTCGGTATAGCTTGTAAGATGTATAACTTCCATCCTGTCCAAAAGCGGCCTTGGAATAGTATCAAGGGTATTAGCTGTTGTAAGGAACAATACATCCGACAAGTCAAAGGGAAGTTCCAGATAATGATCTCTGAAAGCAAAGTTCTGTTCGCTGTCAAGCACTTCGAGCATAGCTGATGCCGGATCACCTCTGAAATCACTGCTCATTTTGTCTATTTCATCCAACAGAATAAGCGGATTTTTGGAACCGGCCTGTTTCAAAGCCGAAATTATCCTTCCAGGCATAGCTCCAACATAAGTCCTGCGATGCCCTCTTATCTCCGCTTCATCTCTTACACCACCCAAAGACATCCTGACATAATTTCTGTTCAACGCACGGGCAATCGATTTGGCAATTGATGTTTTACCGACACCCGGAGGTCCTACAAGACAAAGTATGGGGCCTCTCAAATCGTTTTTCAGCATCCTGACAGCAAGATGTTCCAAAATTCTTTCCTTTACCTTTTCCAGCCCATAGTGGTCTTCGTTCAGAATTGCTTCAGCTCTTTCCAAATCAATTATTTCTTCAGTTCTCTTATTCCACGGAAGATCAAATATCCAGTCAAGATAGGTTCTGATTACAGCCCCTTCAGCAGAACCGGAAGGCATCTTCAAAAGCCTGTCCAGCTCTTTAAGAACCTTCTTTTCCACCTCTTCACCAAAATTGCCTTCCTTAAGTTTCCTTTTATATTCTTCAACTTCTCCGGTAATGCCTTCCTTATCTCCCAACTCACTTTGTATTACTTTCAATTGTTCCCTCAGATAGTATTCCTTTTGCATCTTGTCCATCTGTTTTCTGACTTTGATGTTTATATCTTTTTCAATCTGCATAATTTCAATTTCTTTTACTATTATTTCCAACAGTTTTTCAAGACGCAGTTTAGGCTGAAATTCATTGAGTATCTCCTGTTTCTGCTCAACTTTCAATACCAAGTTTGAAGTTATTATATCCGCAAGCTGATCCGGGTCTTCAATGCTCATTACCGATAAAACTATTTCCGGTGAAATTTTGTTGTTATATTTGGAATACTCTTCAAAAGTAGACACTACCCTTCTTTTGAGAGCTTCTATTTCCAGTTTGCTGTCTTCATCTTCAACATATATTTTTTCAACAACTTCAGCCATAAAGAACGGTTCTGTCTGAGTAAACTCAGCAATTTCTGCCCTGCTGATTCCTTCAACCAAAACTCTTATAGTATCGCCGGGAAGCTTTAATAGCTGCTTAACTTTCGATATTGTTCCAATCTTGTATATATCGTCAACAGTCGGTGAGTCATTTTTTGCATCCTTTTGGGTAACCAGAAAAATAAGCTGGTTGTTTATCATAGCCTCTTCCAAAGCTTTTATCGACTTAACTCTTCCCACATCAAAATGAAGTATCATATACGGAAAGACTGTAAGACCTCTAAGAGGCAGCAAAGGTAATTCCTGTTTTTTTACAACCTTTCTTGCTTCAGACATTTAACCATCCCCTTACTCTAAAAAAATTTATAAAAACTCTTATTTCAATCAAACATTCACCGCATATTTTTACAAGTTACCGATAAATAAAATCCTTGCAGCCAAATTAAGGTATTATTAGTTCCTCCATCCTTTGATTAGAAATATAAAGCATTAGGTCTCCCTTACAAATTCATATATTGTTTCCATTCTACGAGAAGTCATTAAACTTTACCAAGCATTTGAAAGTATAAGAGATGAATCTTCACTATTATAACCTCTAAACGTTTACATTTCAATGATTTTATATGGAATTAAAGGGAACTACTGCTTGACATCCACAAAAAAATTGGAATTAAGTCGAATTGCTAAATATTTCATAAAGTTTCTTTTTTTGAAATCCAAGACTTTATTTTCACAAAGTCTTTCGGTTATACATATTTGCATTTCCTTACAGGAACTAACGGTTAATTAATCAGTTAAAATTATTATATTATATATCCTTCAAATCATAAATAGGTCTTATTTCCTCTTTTCTACCTATTTTCATCAATTTATTGCAGCGAATCAAGTTGGGAAAAATTACGTAAATACCGTTGAATGAACACAATTAATTATGTATAATACATCTTGACTATATTAACAAAACTGGAGTGAAAAAAATGATAAATGTAATAGATGGCGGAGTTACCGCTCCGAAAGGTTTCAAAGCAGCAGGCACTGCATGCGGTTTAAAAAATAACGGCAAAAAGGATTTTGCAGTTGTTTGTTCCGATAATATAGCCGTAGCAACCGGAGTATTTACTACCAATTTGGTAAAAGGTCACTCCCTTCAATTAACCATGAATCATATAAAAAAAGGATACGCCAAATCTGTTGTTATAAATAGCGGCAATGCCAATGCCTGCATAGGCGAACAGGGCAATAAGGACGCTTTGGAAATAGCCGAACTCACCGCTCAGCTTCTTCAATGCAATACGGAAAACGTACTTGTCGGTTCTACGGGAGTTATAGGTATCCCTTTGGATATGTCAAAGATCCGCTCGGGTATAAAAACTTCCATAGCCAACTTATCAGAAGATGGAGGCCATGAAGCCTGTGAAGCTATTATGACCACTGACCTTGTACCTAAAGAAATTGCCGTAGAAACTGAAATTCAAGGCAAAAAAATTAGAATCGGAGGTATGGCAAAAGGTTCGGGAATGATCCATCCTAATATGGCTACAATGATCGGTGTTATTACCACTGATGCAAATATTTCCCATAGCTTTCTGGATAAAGCTCTCAAAGAAGTTGTAGGTCATACCTTTAACAGAGTATCCGTCGACGGAGACACAAGCGTTTGCGACATGGTACTGATATTGGCCAATGGAAGGGCAAACAATGAAGGAATTTCGGAAGAAGATGCGGAATACCGTAATTTTAAGTCCGCTTTGGAATACGTCTGTACTTATCTGGCAAAAATGATTGCCAAAGACGGAGAAGGCGCCACCAAACTTATCGAAGTTATAGCTGATGGTGCTGCAACTCCCGATGCTGCTTATAAGGTTGTGAGTGCAGTTGCAAAATCTCCGCTGGTAAAAACAGCAATCTTCGGTGAAGATGCCAACTGGGGACGTATCATAACTGCTGCCGGCTATTCTGGTGCCGATTTTGACCCGAATCTTGTAGATATTTATATCGGAGACTTAATGGTATGTCAAAACGGCTGTGCACTTAAATTCGATGAAGATAAAGCTAAAGATATATTGAAGGAAAAAGAAGTCACGATAAAGATAAATCTTAAAAAAGGAAATTACAGCGATAGAATATGGACTTGTGACTTTTCCTATGATTATGTAAAAATAAACGGAAGCTATAGATCCTAAATTTAAATATTATTGCACTTCTGATAAAATCCTTTTTTAGTCGTATTGAATAATAGTAAAACTTTTCATTGCCCATTAACAGATTAATTGATATAATAATGTTAAGGGCATTTTTTTATTTTATTCTAGCATTTTCCAAGTTTTTGCAGTTATTAGCATTCAAAATATCATATTTGCTTTTTCAATTTTATTATTCATTTTTTACAGAAGCAAGTCTGCAACTCCAAATTTTAAAATTTATTTTGTCGTTTTAAAATATGGAATAGAAGAAGGGGAAAAGGATACATTAATTGCAATATCCAATCAACAATTATATGGAGGTATTTGTATGACGTCACAATATGTAGTTTTCAAGTTAAATAACGATCGATTTGCAGTAGAAATTGAACGAGTATTGGAAATAATTCATGCTCAGGCAGTATTTAAAGTTCCCAATTCTCCTCCGTACATTGATGGATTAATTAATCTAAGAGGGAAAGTATACTCACAGTTTAATCTGCGCAAAAAATTCAATCTTCCCACTATTGATGACAATTTGCAAAATTCCAAAGTCTTAATTGTAAATCTGGGTTCTTCTTATATGGGAATATCAGTGGATACTGTGGAGGGAATTGTCCAGATAGAAGATACCTCTATAGAAAAAGCGCCGTCTACTGTTGCTGCCAATGCTACAAACTATATAAAAGCTGTAGCAAATGTAAACGACAATCTTATTCTCCTGTTGGATTTAGAGTCCCTGGTTGAATCCTCCTCCGGTTTGATACCGTCTGTGGAAGTTAACTAAAGTTCCAGGATAAAAAAACTACAAATTTTTTCTTATTCCGCAAATATGCAAGTATCTTATATCTGACCAAATGTAATTTGTCAGAGGATAATCAAATCTATCCTCTGTGTGTGCAGCAATATATATATTTTCCATGCTGGGTTTCAAACCCACTTTCACAACAACAAGTGAGTGGTTATAGTTCGGTGCACCTCCGAAAGAAAGCTGTATTATGTCACCGGGCTTTATATCTTTTGCATCCACTTGCTCTGCAAAAGGTCCACTTCCCTTGTTGCTTGTCAAAAAGTTGTAAAGATAATTTACGCCAGTCCAGGATGCTGTTCTTTTTTGCGCACTTAAATAGTACCATCCGTGTACAGGAGTATAATTCATTACCCTTCCTCCGGCAAAAATAACTTGCGATACAAAATTAGTACAGTCTCCACCAAGTTTATCAAAGTTGTAATACTGAGGATTTCTGCCAAAGGCCCATTTAGCCGCATACTCAACAGCTTTTTCTCTATTATATTCCATTATATAGAATCCGCTATACTTCATGTTTTTTTATCTCCCCCGGATTACCCATTTAACTCTTACCATGCAATACATTCCCGAAAAATTTCAAAGACTAAAAAAGGAACAGCAAAATAAAAAACAATTGATACCTTTCTTCCCATTTATACTATGCATGAAGTTTATAAAAAGGTAACCCATCAGAAATTATATATAAGATTATTGTAATATTTTTCTATTTATTACTTTTTGTTGATTTTACGAAAAATATTGATTTATTAATTATATATATGATATAATAGATTAGTGAAGATTTAATATATTTAGACCCATATTCTCCTTAATAATTGGAGAAAGAAGTCTAGAATACATTAAATCCAAATTATTAAGGAGGATTGTAAATATGCCTGACAAGACCATTATATGCAAAGACTGTAATACTGAATTTATCTTTACGGAAGGAGAACAAGCTTTTTACCAGGAAAAAGGATTCCAAAACGAACCTCAGAGATGTCCGTCATGCAGACAGGCCAGAAAACAGCAAAGAAGAAATTTTAACGGCAGAGGAAACAGATCTTTTGGAGACAATAGGGAATTTAATAATAAATGGTAAATTAAAAAAGGGGCATTGGCCCCTTTTTTAATAATTCATTTCTTTTTACTTCCTTGAAAAAAAGATATAATTACTTTCATTACTTCTCCTGCTATACTTAAAAAATCAAATAGTCCTTCGGTACTTTCTGAAACGGTTGTAACAGTCTCACATATATAATCTTCAACTGCCTCGATTGTCTTTTCGGCTTTGCCTATCCCATCTTTCAAGCTTGACGAAACATCATTGATGTTATTTACTACTTCAGGCAATGCAGCAACAGTCTTATTTATGTTATCGGTATTATCCGATATAATTTTGTCCACACGCTTAACAATCTTTATAATTTTTACAAGCGCAATAATCAGGATAATTAAAGCAATTGAACCAAGCAAATAAATAATAAAATCAGCCAAATCTCTTATACTAAAACTCAATGTAAACAGTTTATCCATATTTCACCTCATGCCTGCGGCTCGCTGCGCTAAATGCAAGTAAATTTATTTATTCTCATAAAAAGAAAAAAACAAATTGATTAATTTGCTTACAATAATCATATATTATAAGTAGTTAGTTTTCCAAAACCTCAATTTCAGCTTCTTCCTGACTATTATCCTTATTATCCTGTGATATTTCAACTTCTTCATTATCTTTCCTGTTCTTAAATTCGGTTATTTTTTCTTTTAACAAACCGGCAGCCTTTTTTGTACCTAAAGATACTTTCCTGGCAGTCTTTTTTGTGTTGTCGGCTACTTTTTCAGCTACTTCTTTAACATTTTCGGCAAGTTCTTCTCTAGTTTCTTTGCCGGATTTAGGTGCTAATAATACTCCTGCTGTTAACCCTACAGCTGCTCCAACGCCTGCGCCCAATGCAACATTCTTTGCAGCTTTTTTTCTGGCAGCTTTTCTTTTGGCTCGTTTCCTCTCTTCAAGCAAGTCCCTTATCTTCATAGTTAAGCACCTCCTGAATTATTATTAAACCGGATATTGTAAATATTATAAATATCTATACTTATAATTATAAGACATTTCTCAATAAATTCCAAGCTCGTTTTGACAAATTGTGAGTATCATTTTTATAGGGCTAATTTACTATAACAATGGACCTATCTTTCTGGTATAATATATACTGGTATAATATATAACAAATATATTTGCTTATTCCATTTAACTTATTTAATCCATTGGCTTCTCCTAAAGCTGAAAAAAAGTAAAGTTCCTTAGATTTTTTGCTCTTTTAAATTATTCCTTTAGCAAGGTGCTTAATATGAAACCACACCATGTTAACAAGTTTTCAATAAATAAATACAAAGCAGTTATCCTGTTTATAGCTATCGTACTGTCATATATATTAACGGTACTTTTTATACCATTTTTTATTTTTCATAAATTATGCGATCTCACAATGACCTGGTATTATATTGCAGTATCTCTTTTTTATGCAGTCTTTGCCGGCACCCTTGGATTTTATCTTAACCGCCGCTATTTAAAAATTTGCAAAGAACTGAAAAAGTATTCGAAGGAAATTGAATATAAAAACTTGGCTCTCATTCACATGTACAATGAATTGGAGAAAACGAAAAAGAATTTGGATAAGTTCTCGGAGGAACTGGAAAAAAAAGTTTTCGAAAGAACCGAATCAATTCAAAACTTTTTAAATAACGCCGGGCAAGGCTTTTTATCTTTTGGAATCGATCTTCTGGTGGATAAAGAATACAGTCTTGAATGTACCAAAATATTCAGCCGGGAAATAAATGGCGAAAATATAGCCCAACTAATTTTTCCGGATGATTTTGAAATGCAGGAGCTAATTAAAAGAGTAACTTACCAGGTTTTAAACGAAAAAGACGAGTCAAAAAGGGAAATATACCTTAGTTTGCTACCTAATGAAGTAAGCATTGACCAAAAGCAAATTCATATACAATACAAGGTTATCAGTAAAAGTATATATTCGGAAACTCTGGCAATTATGCTGATATTAACCGATATAACCGACAAATATATACTTCAAAAGCAGATGGAAAACGAAAAAAACATACTAAAAACAGCGGTTAACATAGTTAAAGATTACTCAGACTTTGTATGTTATATTAAAGATTATGAAAATTTTTGCCACAAACGCATTTTTGATATGATCAAATCATCTGGCAATACGGAAGAAGCCATTATAAGAATTTACAGGGCAATTCATACATTCAAAGGTACTTTCGCTCAACTCGGTCTGAATAATATTTCCTCCAAACTCAATCAATTTGAAAACGAGCTTACGAAACAGTTAAAAAGAAAAAATGATATAAGCTTAAACGATTTGGAGGACAATTTGTCAAAACACAATCTATTTGAATGGATTAACGAAGATATAGACATTCTGAAAAACACTCTGGGAGAGTCCTTTTTCAAAAATTGCGAAATCATAGAAATAGACAAACAAAAACTCCTGGAACTGGAAAATAAGATGCTAAACATACTTTCTCCCGAGGATTACAATTTGATTATACCCGAAGTTAAAAAAATCAGATACAAACCCTTTAAAGAACTGCTTAAAACCTATCCCAATTATACTCTATCACTGGCAGACCGTTTTGACAAGCAAATAAATCCTTTTGAAATCGAAGGCGGAGATTTTCTCGTAGACCCCCATATATATCATTCCTTTGCAAAATCTTTGGGACATATTTTTCGCAATATAGCGGAACATGGGATTGAATCTTGGGAAGAACGTATTGATGCCGGTAAAAGTGAATCGGGAAATGTAAAATGTTTAGTAAATCTTGCCGATAATAAAAATACAATAATATTAACGATTGCCGATGACGGTCGCGGAATAGATATTGACCTAATTAAAAAGACAGCGGCAGAAAAAGGGTTTTATGCTGCCGATGAACTTGTTGGCAAGGATGATAACGAAGTTATTTCCCTAATCTTTCGTGACGGTTTTTCAACAAACTGCAAAATCTCAGATCTATCCGGAAGAGGTGTAGGATTATGTGCAGTTAAAGAAGAAGTTGAAAGTTTAGGCGGCTCTGTAAAAGTCACCACTGTACCTGGGATTGGAACCACATTTACTTTTCTCCTTCCTTATTACGAAAGCACTGTTTTGCCGTCTATCTCAGAAACCGAATCAGTTAAAATAGTTGCTGACATTACAAAAAATTTATTTACCGGACAATTGTTTTCATCTTATGCTAACTCCAATTATAAAGTCAGTAAAGTTGAAAGTCTTGAATTGAAGGAATTTTCAGCACTAATTAAAGTAAAGGGTGTTATAAACGGTATATTTATCCTTTCCGCTGATAAAAGCTTACTGGAAACCATACGTTCATATTTTAATTTGGAATCAGCAAGTTCTGACGAAGAAACAGTAAGTGCTGCAGATGTCCTGGCTGAATGTGCCAACATGATTATGGGAAAATTCATCAAATCCATATCGAATACGGAAAACTGTATAAATTTTGGGACTCCTATTGTTTTGTTTTCACAGAAAACAAAAATCAAGTATGCAGGTACAGGCATGTGGACATCACTTTTAGAATTCGACAATGGCAATATTGAAATAAATTACATAAACTTTATTGAATAAAATTCCGGCGGGTCAGCTTCTCCAAAATTTTGAATACTTTTGTTTTTGCAGCGATAAAGTTTTTTAACAAATATTAAGGAGGTAATTTAATGGCTACCGTTCTTATTGTAGATGACTCATCCATGGCAAGAAGAAATTTAAAAAACATACTTATCGCCGAAGGACATACTATTGTTGCAGAAGCAACCAATGGCGTACAGGCCTTTGTAGAATATGAAAAGCATAAGCCTGACCTTGTAACTATGGATATAAGCATGCCGATTCTAAACGGGATTGACGGTACAAAAAAAATACTCCTTTCCTATCCCGATGCAAGAATCATTATGGTTAGTGCAATTAACCAAAAATTGATGGTTTTAGCTGCACTGCAAAATGGTGCAAAACACTATATAGTGAAACCTTTTTCTCCTGAAAAAGTAACGGAAGTAATTAATGAAGTTCTACATTTATCATGTAAATTGCCCCAAAATAATTACAATACAGAATCTGTTCAAAATCAATCGGAAGGCAATTTATCTCCTTCGCCTCAGGAGCAAAAAGATAATACTGTCAACTAATATCCAATTCTTGATTTGATTGCAAGTATATATCGGAGAATTCTATTATAGCTCTTTCTACTCCATCATTCTTCATATTATTTACACAGTTATGGTATTCTCCTTCCAATTCTTCATCATTTAGTATTTTAACCGGGAAAGTCAGTATAAACTCTGATCCCTTACCGATTTCACTGTCAACTTTAATATGTCCATCGTGCATTTCAACCAAAGACTTAACAATTGACAATCCTATCCCACTTCCTTGCGTGTCTTTGACAAGGGATGTATTGACCTGTCTGAAACGCTCAAAAATAATGGAGCATTTATTCTTTTCAATTCCTACGCCGGTATCTTTTACAGATATATCTACTTTATCTCCAAAATCATGTATTTTAATAGTTATTTTTCCGCCCGGCTTTGTAAATTTAATGGCATTAGAAATCAAATTGAGCATTATTCGTTCAAATTTGTCAACATCAATTGCCATAATTTTTTTTTGTATATTCGATTCAAATATCAAATCCAACTGCTTTATTTTAATAAATTCAGTAACTGAACCGACTATTTGATTAACTACCTCAACAATATCCACATTCTTCATTTGCAGCTTAAGAAAACCGGAATCTATTCTAGTCACATCTATCAGGTTGTTTATCAGCTTTAGGAGCCGATAGCAATTCTGTCTGATGTTTCTCATATACTTGTTTACTCTTTCCAGGCTTATAGTTTCCTTTCCCATCCTTTCATAGGCAGACAGTACCTGTACTACCGAAAGGATTACATTAAGAGGAGTACGAAACTCATGGGAAATATTTGTAAAAAATTCAGTTTTGAGCTTATTGTATTCAAGAGCCTCATTCAGCAGTTTTTCATTCATTTCCATGGTATTCTTTAAAGCAACTTCAGTTAACTTTCGTTCGTTAATATTTGTAACAGTGCCCAGCATTCTCAATGGACTGCCGTCATTGTCCCAAATAGCTTGTCCTCTAATTTGAACCCATATTACTTCTCCAGTCTTCGTTACAACTCTGACCTCCTGCTTATATTTTGTTTGTTTCCCTTCAAGATATTGCTTTATAGAATTCTTTAGCTCGGAAATATCATCGGGATGCAGGAAACGTTCCATATCGCCGGCATTGTCTGAAATTTCCTCTTTTTCATAACCAAGCCGTATCTTCCATTCTTCGGGATAATTGATTTTATTGTTCAATATATCCCAATCCCAAAATCCGTCGGTAGTATTGTTTATCACCAATTTATATCTTTCTTCATTAATTTTAAGTTCGTTTTTGGATTTATTTATTTCCTTAATACTGCAGTTAATCAATAAATAAAGCAAGACAGCCGTACATAAAACATAAAACCATCCTTTATATATGGATACTATCACCAGCGTATTATTTTCCCTTACAAGCAGTCCTGCAATTTTATCGGATAGTAGTATCCATGCTGAGCCCAAAATTATGTAAATTATAACTATATTTAAAGCATTGAGTTTTTTTGCAGTCTTTCCATAAAGTTTTTTACAGATACAAAATACTTTACTGATAACCTTTTTTGGTTTCATTAACACAATTCCTCTCCATTGCTAATAATTATCAAATCCCATTATACACTTTATCATATTTTATGCCATTTTTAAACTATTTTTTTACAAATAAAATATTCGATAATGTTTTGTTAATAAGTATTTGGCCAATATTCAAAATATAGACAGCTCATTTCTATTTATAAAGTCAAAAAAGAGGATTAAACATCCTCTCTTTTCGTGAATCTATGTTTACTGCAAATTTAGACTTTTCTGTTGTATTTTAATAATTATTTCATAATCGGCATTTTAAAAATGCCAGTTTAAAATTTCTTGTAAGCATAAAAACGTTGTCGACTATTCAATACCTGTTATTTTCAAGCTTCCCGCATCAATATCCGCATTTAAATCAATTTTATTGACCGCATCATTATAATTTTTTGAAATATAATATTTTCCTTCCCTTTCCATTTCCAAATCATCAAAATTAATTGAATTTGCAGCACCGTCAATTTTAACTTTCAAACCGGAACTTACAGGAACAAACACTTCAACTTTAGAAGCATCGGCATCAATTTTAACCTTCGTTTCATTATACTCTTGTCCCAAAGTAAGCTTATAAAAGCCTGCATCACCTTCAATATCCAGCTTTTTAATCTTCAAATCGGTAAAATCCATAACAGAATCCACAGCATTTATCTTCATATCAAGATCCCAAACAATATCAGCATTTAAATTCAGAATTAACTTCCTGTCAACAAATAACTCCCCTTTGGACAAAAGATCTTGAAAAACGTTTACAAATATTTTTTTATCATCTGCTTCCAACTTTACATTTACATTTTTCTTATCATTTTTATATTCAATATTATGTTTAATATTTATGTCTTTTACCGTTCCATCTATAAGATTGGATTCGGTAGAGCCCATAGTCAAACTAAGTGCCGAAGCTTTTAGATTAAGTTCTCCCTTCTCAGTCGTATCAAAATGTTCAATTACATAAGTTTGATTATCTACCGAAATATTTTTTTCCGAAACATTTTTTACAGTTCTGTTGTTTGGCACATTCCTTTCGGTGTAATACCCATACCCAATCATTACTGAAAAAAATGCCAGCCAGGTTAATGTTTTTACAAAAGGATACTTTTTAAACAAAAGGTTTATTCCCACAACTATCAGAATGAGAGATACAGTTAATTCTATATTGTCTACAAATACAGTAAAAACAGACCAATTTAAAATTCCTTTTTGTATCAAAAACATCAATAAACCTGTTAATATAAGAAATATTCCAAATCCAATCCCCTTTTTTCTCATTTTCATTTCCTCCCGTGTTTAAAAACAATAATCAAACCAATCAACACAAGGAATACAGGTAATATCTCTCTAAATCTGAATCCCGGTACAAACTGCTTGAGCAATAACAAAACCCCAAGCGATATGAGACTAATACCCAAAAAAGTACTGCTCTTTTTGGAATTAGAGCTTCCGAATTTCATATCGTCTCCCATAACATGAGTAAAGTCCTTGTCACTGCCAAAGTCCCCCATTTTATATTCGGAAGCAACATCATTATCCTCATCAAAAAAGTTACTGGGATTATAATCACCATTTTTAGGCAGTATAAATAATAAAGCCAAATATAAAACAAAGCCTATTCCCCCAATGAAAGTTGAGAACACAAAAACGAGCCTTATTATAGTCGGGTCTACATCGAAAAACTCTCCTATTCCCCCGCATACCCCAGCAATAATCTTGTCGTATTTGGAACGCTTCATTTTTTTAGTCATGTCTTTTCCTCCTTAAGTACCGTTTATAACAGAATATTCCGCCGGCATCCATTAAAATCATAGTATATAAAGACTGTAAATATTTTAATACTTTGATTTTAACTTATAATACGAACCTGTTTAAAAAAAGTCTTATAAATTTAAAAAATTTTTATGTAATTTCCTATTACTATATAAATTGCGTATTCCCAAATATTTCTGCAAAAGATTTATCTTTCGGTTGATAAATTTCAATTTCTCTATGGTATTTTTCGGCTAGTTTCTCATAAACAGATTCGCCATCACTATAAGTATTAATTATATATTCCCTGATAGTGCTATATGGAAAATCTATATTATACTCTTTTACCAGGTCAAAGAAAAATTCCATTCCTTTAAACAGAGTTACAACAGAAACTTCTTCCTTCTCATCATCAATCGCTTCTTCAAGACCCTCACAAAAAAATTGTGAGAAAAAGAATTGCAATAAAGTATAAAACTCTTCTTTCTTTAGCTGTATCACCTTATTTACCTCCTAATTCCAATAACCTGTTTTTGAAATTTACCGATTTTATTTTGATGACTAAATCATGACCACCCGTAAAACGGGTGGTTTGCTCAGCCCTATAAGGGCGTGTTA
>ENA-UPAD01000300-UPAD01000300.1-bioreactor-metagenome-genome-assembly--contig:-NODE-300-length-73614-cov-6.638073_pt1 | contig 73614 bp, 71 predicted proteins | sample MGYA00238179_ERZ772710 | MGnify/ENA primary metagenome ERZ772710 (study PRJEB29004, sample SAMN07631245) | bioreactor metagenome | isolation source: Switchgrass digestor | place: USA: Dartmouth...
TGTTGCACTTTCCTTGAAGTCGCCTTCACCGGGAGTTACCCGGCACCCTGCCCTATGGAGCCCGGACTTTCCTCACATACAACCTTTCGGTTTGTATGCGCGATCATCTGGCTTACTCATACACAATTAATATTTATTTTCTTTAACTTGTTGCATTGGCACAACAAGTTAATTGAACATTCGGTTATACAAGCACATAAAACTTATAAAGCATATTCTGCTTTAACACAAGCACAACATGTCAATTCAACCACATAACAGTTTAATCTGTCATGTCCGGATTTAATATTATAAAATAAATTAAGTAAGCTGTCAAATAACATTAAATGGGTCTTCTGACATGCTACTTAATATAAATTCCACATTTTCGAACTTTCCAGACAGCATATTTTTAAGTACCGGCAGAATAATCCGTTCGGTTGCAAAATGTCCTGCATCAATAACGCACCTGCCGCTTTCAACAATATCAAGAGCATCGTGGTACTTAACATCCCCAGTAACCACGATATCAAATTCCTTGCTGTTAAGATTGACCCAGTCCTTGTCAAAGCTGCCGCAGAACACAGCCACTCTTTCAATAACGCCTTTATATTCACCTATAATTCTCACATGTCTAACATTAAGCTTATCTTTTATAATATCCACAAATTCATTTAAATATACTTTTTTATCTACATCACCTATTTTACCAAGACTGAACACCTTGCCATTAATCTTCAGCGGATATATGTCATATGCAACTTCCTCATATGGGTGAGCTTTTAGCATTGCATCTACAACCTTTTTCAGCCTGCATCCAGGAACTACCGTTTCCAACCTGTATTCATCAACCTTTTCAAGATTTCCGAGGGATCCTATAAACGGGTTTGTTCCCTCGAGAGGTCTGAAAGTGCCGACTCCGGGCGTCATGAAAGTACAGTCGCTGTAATTGCCTATCCAACCGGCGCCTTCCCTGCTAATAGCTTCCCTCACTGCATCAACATGAGTGAAGGGAACAAATACTGCCAGCTTGTAAACCTTGTCTTCCCAATATGTATTCAAATTTCTTATATTTTGCAATCCCAATACTTCTGCCAATTTTTGATTAACACCACATTCACAGGTATCCAGATTTGTATGGGCGCTGTATAATGAGATGTTATTCCTTATAAGCCTGATAAGTCTTCTTCCCACAATGCTGTCATCATTTATTTTCTTTATTTCTTTAAAAATCAGGGGATGGTGGGAAATAATCATATCGGCATTGCATTCCACCGCTTCATCCACTACTTTTGAAGTGGCATCAAGGCAAAGCATAACCCGTTTAACTTCATTCTGCCTGCTTCCTGCAATTAGACCGACATTGTCCCAATCCTCCGCAAGGTGAAGTGGTGCAAGTTCTTGCATATATTCTATGATATCCCCGCATTTTACTGTCACAATACTCCCTCCTCAGAACATATTTGTTAAAGTTCGGTATATAACTTAATAAACTCATTTTTCAGATTAATATTTTTTTCAAGGGCATCTTTATTGTCCTGTTTGGACTTTTTAAGTCCATTTATAGCTGTATTAATTTTATTTATCTCTCTTTTTATGTAAGCTTTCAATATGGGGTCATTCTTTTCTATCAGTTTTCTCCCTATATAAATATCAATTATGTTATAGTCAATTTGCTGTCCGGTCCACCCAGCAGATATAACATTGTATATTTTGTCCCTCTCCATTGCAAGTCCTTCGTCTATAATTTCAAATCCATTGTCATACAACCATTTACGGACATCCTCAACAGAACCCATTGGTTGAATGATAAGCCTTTGTGCGCTTCTGGCTTTTTCAATACCTTCTGTAAGAATACTGCTTATCAGCAGTCCTCCCATTCCGGCAATCACAATAATATCAGCTTCCTGTTCTTTTAACGGCTGCAAGCCGTTGCCGATCCTTGTATCTATAAAGTCTGCCATTTCGTATTGCCGGATGTTCATATTGGCTTTTTCAATAGGTCCAGGCCTTACATCAGTAGCAATTGCAGTTTTGCAGATTCCCTGTCTTATCAGATATATAGGTATGTATGCATGGTCGGTACCAACATCGCAAACCGTCTTGCAGACAGGTACCATGTCTGCAACAAGTTTCAGTCTTCCCTTAAGAATCATGATTTCACCGTCGCTACATTATAATAAAATAAATAATTTAACTTGTTGTGCTAGATGTGAGATAGCATTGTGGAGAGCTTTAGAGTTAGTTAGCAAGGAAGTATCCTTTAACACAAGCAAATTGATTTACCCCGTAACGAGCTTATTAGCTCTTAAGCTCGGAACTCCTGCTATCGAAATACCAGCCCAACAAATTAATTTAATAATAGTTTAATACAGTTTTAAAAAAAAATATCTGCACATAATAAATATATATGATTACTATAGCAGATGTAAAGGAGCCCGGCATTATGTTCAACGATTTCAGGGACAAGCATCACAAAGACACTGAAACAGCGGCTGAAACTATAATAGACTGTTCCTCCTTCCTAAATAAAATAAAAATATCAAACACAGGCAAAAGCACCATAAATATTACAAATCAGCAACTTAACGAAGATAATTTTGACAACTATATTGAAAAAAGAAATTAGGGTATGTACCCTAATTTCTTTTTTTAGATGTTGGCATTACATTTCTTTTTGTTTTAGATGTTAACATTACAGCTTTTTATATTATCATTACATTGTCAGCACTACAGCTTTTTAAAGCACAACAGTGCATTTTTTAACGCAGCTCGCCGGGTCAATGCTTAAAGTAAAAGGAATGTAACAGGAACACTCCTTAACGCAAAAGTAATACCTCTTGTTCAGAAAGGAATGCTCCCTAACCTTATAGCTGGCTGCCGCATCTTGCGCAGAATTTGGCACCTTCAGGATTAATATGTCCGCACTTGCATGCGGCAGGACCGATTTTAGTATTTCCTATTACTTGATTCATTTCTTCTTCCAGTTCTTTAAGTTTTTGATTCTGTTCATTAATTAGTTCTACTCTTTTTGCAATTTCTTCGCAGAAGCCCTCCAACTCACTACGGGGAATATCACCTTCCAATTCCGTGAAAAGGCTGTAAACCCTGGCACCAAGCAATTCTGCAAGTTGTTTTTTTTCATCTTCTAAGGTCTTGATACGGCTGTTTATCTTTGCTTTTTCAATCAGTGTCTTCGAGCCGGTGCTGACTGAAGCAACTCCCTTGTTTAACCCAGTTTTCAGCTTGTCAAATATGTCTGCCATTTTACTACCCCCCCTATATTAATAATAATAATATACTCTTATAATACTACTTACATCGGTATCAATTCTTGCTGGCTCCGAACTGCCCTTCTTTTGATACAAATCTCCGTAATTTCTTCTTGTACTGTAATCCTTAATGTAAACAATATCAGCCTCATCTCTTACAAAGAAATCATGTACATCTGTATCTATTTTTTCAGATTTCCCGTTTTTAAATTTCATTAAAGTTCCAGAGTCATAATTGTTGCTGTAATCCTCCAAATAATATAGTGCACCTTTAAAATATTGGTAATTTTCACTCGCTGCATCAGATAATTCATAATACTTTCCGCCACTGTAGAATCCCATAATTGTTTCACCATCTGAATATAGCATAGTAACTACATCTTCATTATGCGGATAAACATAGCTGGCTTCATCACAAATTTTTGTTTTATCTTTTAACGAGTCAGTCCCAACAGTATATCTGTACAATACCCCTGCATTATTTTCATAGTCCAGGTCTTCAATTATATAGAAGTACTTACCATCAAGCGAAAGACTATAATATCCTGTTTCGTTTATATCAATTTCCATAGCCTTAAAAGGAGAGTTATTCTGGGAAATTATATATAATTCCCTAATGCCGTCATCATACTCTGGATAATCACTGTCTTCAGGAATTGTAAGGAAAGCTGCAGCACTTTGATATATTATACGGTCTCCTCTGATATAGTTTGTCGCATATAATGTTCTTTCCTCCATGCAGTCTGTAATTTTTATTTCCTCACCGTTTTCTATTTTATATAAAGTATAGCCAGGTGTTTGGTCAAATTCATCTTTTTTCACAACATACACTTGTTCATCTATCATTCTTCCTGATAGTACATCCCTTGCAAGCCTTTCTCTTTCTTTCCCGTATTCCTTGCGGTACAGTGAAGAATCTTTAATATAATACATGATTTCATATTCATCTAATGAACTGACTACTTGTGTAACTTCAGTATCAATTCTTTCAGGCTCATCCTTTTTACCAAGCCCGCATACGTACAAATCTCCTTCGGTATTTCTGAAGACAACTTTTTTTTCATCACCGGAAATATCAAAATCCCCTACGTTTCTTGCTATCAACCTTTCTTCTTTATCTAAATCGGTATAATATAGTTTACCGCTTTTATTATATACAACAAATTTTCCGTCTTTTTGAATTTTGAAACTTGAAACCCCTGAGGCAATTTTAATTCCAATTGAATCAGCATTTTTTCCCTTTGGTGTTTCTTCATCCACTTTTCTATAATACAGCCTAAATTCACCGCTTGATGGGTCATCTGCAAAAAACATGGTTTTACCGTCTTCAGTAAACGCTATGCTCCCATAATAATAACTACTTCCGCTTGTTACAACATAAGGTTCTTTATTGCCGTTTCTTTTAAGCATAAGGTCGGACGACTTTATGTACATGATTGGCAGTTTTGACCAATCCCTGCTGACACTTTTTGGACTGGAGTCTTTTTTAAATATATTGACTATTCCAAATACTAATGCAACAACTGCTGCAGCCAGCACTACACCCATTATTAACTTTTTAATCCCGTCTTTCTTTTTAGAAACCGCTCCGGTGTCACCAAAATAATCCTTACTGTCAATGCTCTCCTGTGTAGTTTTTATTTCATAAACTGCAGCCGGTGACCCCGATTCACGGCCGGCTACATTTCCGCTGCCAGCATAGGTCATGTCACTAGGCAATGGCAACTTTGCCCCACATTTAATACAAAATTTTGAATAATCTTCATTCTTTGTACCACACTGTTGGCAAAACATGAGCTTTTCCCCTTTCAAAATGCATTTTCATATTATTCAGTTAGATTAATATGTTAAGCCAGCATTTCCATAGCAGGAGTTTCGAGCTTAAGAGCTAATAAAACCAGCTCTTAAGCTCTCCACAATAATATCTCATTATCCGGCATAACATGTTAACTTACTTTTAACAAATTGCCTTTATTAATACGATTATTCATAAATGGTTCTGTATAGTTCTTCCTCAATTTCATATATTCTTTTGTAAATATCTTCATCTTCGATGTATTCATAGAATTCATCATAATCCAAACCCAATACATACTGTTTCTCCGTTACTTGTATTAAATCCTTCTTTGCTCCTTTTTCAAGAGAATAATCTATACTTCCACTGACTTTTGAAGTCTCTCCATATTGATTTACAGTTATGTTCACATCATTCAAAGCAAGCTTTAGTCCTTTAGAATTATTGTATTCACCTGAATAATCCAATTTTATACTATTTTTATCAACTTCAATTTCACTGGAGCCATTTATAGTTCCCTTATTTAAATCAATGTCACATTCACTGTCATACTCCATTTTCCCGCTATACGGTACTTTAACAGTCAAAGTTGTAGAATCTGTGAATAAACCATTTTGAGGTATGTGGTTACCTTCAGAAGTTAGCTTAATATCTAATTTCTCATTTTCAACTTCAAGCACTAAATCAACACTAAAATCGTTTATTAAGGCTTTGTTATCCCCGAAGCCAATTTCTATAGCCAATTCAGCCTCTTCATTAGAAACTTCAAATTCTTTCTCTACTGACAGTTCCACTACAACCCCTTTGTATTCTACAACCTCAATTGTTATATCTCCTCTGAGGTTAATATATTCTTTGAAATCACTTATAATTTCATCAAGCTCTTCAGTAAAATCATCATAATCGGTCATCATTGAAATCTGTCTTTTTACATTTTCATCTTTAAAATATAATTCTGCCATATCAATCAAATATGACTTAAACTCGCTACCTGAAATAGTTACAGGTATTTCACTTGCTTTTACGCTTTTACCTCCTATGGTGACATTGGTAGAAGTCATTTTACCCAATTTAGCATTCTTAACCAATTCCTTTGTTGCTTCAGTCATCTGCTTTTTTGTTTCTTCAGTTATGCCTTGTTTGCTTTTATCCATAATATTTGAAAAAGATATGTTAAGATCATCAGATAAATCCGCAAAACCCATTAAATCTCTTAAACCACTGTCATTCCATTCCCTGCCAAAACTTGCTGTCTTAGCTGTCCAGAAATCATCAAACAGCTCAGGTATATTAACTCCTATTTCTTCATCATTCAGGAAAACATTAGCGTTAAGCAATGTTCTGTCTTTAAATAACAACTGAAAACTTCCCATCAACTGTTTATTATTCTTATCCATGGAAATTGTTGTGTTAATACCAGCCCCTTTTAAATATCTGTAGTCCATATAATCGTTATTAGAAGTAACTGAATCCAGCATACCGCTTAATTCTACTGTAAAATCATCTTTTTCTGACAATACAAATCCTGTCAATTCCTTTTTACTCTTATTTATTTCATCAGAGATTTGAGATATAGTTTTACTAAAAACACTTCCCAGATAAGCTTTTGGAGCAACTGTCCTGTATATACTGTTTCTGGCCATAGCTGTACATGAAACTATAACCAGTATTGCTGCCAGAATATATACAAATTTGTAATTCCTGCGCTTTTTTGGCATTGTTTCAACATCCGGAGTTTCCACAGATAATTGCTCTAATTTTGCACCACATTGAGTACAAAACTTCATCTGGTCATCATTTTTCGCCCCACAATTTGTACAATACATAAAATTCCTCCTGAACATTAAATAAATATTAAATATAAATATTAAATAAATAACAATAAATTTAATAAATTAAACTCTTTTCATTGTAACATCTAGCTGTTTTTAAATCCACATCTTACGCAATACTTTCCTTTAGCCGCCAACGGTGCTCCACAGTTTATACAAAACTTAGGTTTTCTTTCGGCAGTTTCACTACCGGAAGATCTCTCAGCTAGATCACTGCTTTTATCCAAAGCGGAAGTTAACACTTCGGTTTCCTCTAAAGCTTCTGTCCTCTCCAATGCCTCTGTCTGGCCTATCGCCTCTGTCTCGTCCAGGCCTGCTGTCCTGTCAAGGCCTTCCGTCTTACCTAACGCTTCGGTTTCCTCTAATGCCTCTGTTCGGCCTATCGCCTCTGTTTCGCCCAGGCCTGCTGTCCTGTCAAGGCCTTCCGTCTTACCCGGTACCAAAGCTCCACTCAGCCCTCCGGTCATTTGCAAGGATACAGGAGTATTGTATGATTTCTTTGCAGGTTGTTTCGGTGTATTAGTGACTGCTTTTTTCACTATTTTTTCTTCTCTTTTATCTCTTCTTATTAAGTCTACCAGAATCCATATTATCACTGCAAGTAGTCCAACCACTCCAATAGCAAGCATGACTACCCCTGGAATTTGCATATTACGATCCCCCCTTTGCTATTTTATTTCTCGAACAAGACAAAATTATTTCCCTGAGCTATCATCAATCCCGCGATTGATTTACAACCACTTCTTTTGCTTCAGCTCCTCTATAATATTGGCTAACGGTATCAAATCAACAGTATTGGCTCCCTCCGGCGCAAATTGCACAGCTTTGTTATAGAAATCCAACACCTTGCTGTAATCCCTGCTGAATTCATCCTTCAAGCCTTCAGTTTCCAGATATAAAAATGCAAATTGAAGATAGCATTGATAGTTGTCAGGATATTTTTCCTGCATCTTTATGAGGTAATCTTCCGCTTCTGAATACTTACCTTCATGCTGATAAATGATTGCAATATTTCTGTAAATATATGGTCTTTCATATCCTATGTCTAGTAACTTTTTAAATTTTTCAACTGATAAATCATAATTCTGTGCAGCAAAATACGCTTCTGCCATTGCTTCAGTTATGATCAGATCATCCTTGACTTTCAAGTCATTTTCCGCTCTTTCAAGTATCCGAATCTGTTTTTGTATTATTTCCGGATTATTTCCGTCAGTACCTCGCATACCTTTATAAATATCAGACAGTTCAAGATATGACTTCTTTTTTATATTGTCATCATCCGTTATGCTTATAACCTGTTCAAAGTTTGCAATCGCCTCATCTACCTTGCCCTCAGCCAGCAACACCTGTCCATTCACATAGCCTAAGACGTCATCATTTATGCCATCTTCAGTAATATCATTCAAAATGTTTCGCGCTTTTGATAATTCACCCAATTTTGCATAACAGACAGCCGCATCCCGTAAATACTCTTCTTTTGATTCACCCGCTTCACATGCACGTTCCAAATATATAATTGCCTTTTCAAAGTCACCATCTTCAAAGTAAACTGTACCTTTTAAATAATTGTATTGCGCATTGCTTTTTACTTCCGGTATTTGTTCAGCCACATTGTCCAGATACGAAATACATTCTGAATACTTTGCCTGTTTAAGCAAGATTTCAGCTATGCCAAGGTAGGCATTAGCTTCAGATGAATCCATCTCCGTTGCTTCATTAAAGCAGCTCAATGCTGCATCATATTGCAACAGTTTCAGGTGCTGGTATCCCTGTCCGACTAAATTATTATACTTCTGTGTGCGCTCCGCGGTTATTACTCCTGTGCTGAAATAAATCAGTGCAGAAAAGCCCACAAGCAATACCGCCTTTATTCCGTACTTCACCTTTTCAAGGGCTTTATATCTTTTATAATAACTATTAAACATATGTATGTTTTCCAGATCGTTCAATAGTTCCGCAGCACTTTGATAGCGGTTGGCGGGGTCGTTTTGCACACACTTGTTTACAATATACTCAATACCTTCTGAAAAGCTTTTATCAATCTGCCGCAGCAACTTGAATTCATATGGGGGCTCATTTGGGCTTTTGCCTGTCAGCAAGTGATACATTGTTACGCCGAGAGAATAAATATCCGTCCTTTCGTCAGTCTGACTTGTACCGTATTGCTCAGGAGCTGCATAACCACGCGTTCCCATATAACTTGTATCACTGGCGCTGTCCTTTTTATACTCTCTGGCAATACCGAAGTCAATTACTTTGACGATGTTGTCTGCAGACACAATTATATTGGAAGGTTTCATATCGCGGTATATAATCGGATTTGGCTTCTGGCTGTGCAGGTAAACCAAAACATTGCACAGTTGCTTTGCCCACTCGATAACCGTGGCTTCATCAAAGCTTTTTCTCTGCTGCAATTGCTTGTCTAGCGGTATTCCTTCAATATAATCCTCAATGATATAAAGATACTTATCATCCTGTTCAATATCAACAATTCTGGGAAGAGCCGGATGATTGAGTTTTTTAAGTATATTGGGCTCAGCAAGCAAATCGTAATTCGCACTTGCCCTTTTTTCAATAGCTTTTATCGCCCACCGGGTACCCAGGGATACGCTTTCCGCAAGGTAAACAGTACCCATACCACCGCTTCCGATAGTCTTAATTATTTTATATCGACCATTAAAAATAGTTTGCATAACGCTACTAATTTACCTCCACATTTATATGCTAAACCCAAACAACTTTCTTTTGCCGTTTATTCTTAACACAATTGCTGTTATATTGTCACGGCCGCCCTTTTTCACTGCTCCGTCAATCAATTCAGTTACTATTGCTTTTTCGGGCTTTTTTTGTTTGAGTATGTTTTCAATTTCATCATCTTCCAGCATGTCAGTAATACCGTCACTGCATATTAGAAACAAATCTCCGGGATTTGCTTTTGTTTTATATATAAAAGGCTTGATTGCCAGTTCCTCAGGTGCAATTCCCAGGTACTGGGTTAATTTATTTCTGTGAGGATGCGTTTTAGCTTCCTGTTTTGTCGTAATTCCCATCTTTACTGAACGCATAGCTTGCGTATGATCTTCCGTTATTTGCCTTAATTTTCTCCCATGCAATAAATAAACTCTACTGTCGCCAATGTTATATATATAGATATTGTTAAATTCCACGCATAGCAGTGCAATAGTAGTACCTACCCTCTTACCGCCAATCTGCCTGCTTTTTTCACATATAAGATTATTTGCTTCTGAAATATACATCCTTATATATTTGTCAAAATCATGGTATTTAATTGTGTTGAGCATATGCTGATATTTTGTCAATGTTTCTACAGCTATCAAAGATGCAACTTCCCCGGATTCTTCGCCACCCATTCCATCACACACAGCATACATCTGAATACTGCTTTCCCTGTTTTCTGAATATACAATGGGAATCTCCCTGTTAGATTCGTTAAGGTATATCCCATTGTAATAAAAATTGTCTTCGTTGTTTTCTCTCAATAGTCCGGTATGTACACCAACAGCAGAGGAAACTTTTACCGGTTGCACCTCCATCACTCTCCTTATGTCAAAAGTAAATTGTGCGGGGATAATGCTTGCTGCCTTATGCCCTGTGCATTATCCCCACAACCTTTACTTTTATATTACCTACCCCTTAGCTGGGAAGCTAAAGCGTTATCAGTTTCTTCCAGAGTCTGTGCAACTGCCTCAAGTTGAGATGCAATTCCGTTTAGAACTTCCGGAAATTGATTTAATGGAGTCTGCAACTCTCTATATTGTGCAAAGAATTCATCCTGTGCTGCACCATCCCATGTGCTTTCAAGATTTGTAACCTCAGTCATCAGGTCCTTGAGGATTCCTACTACTTCTTCTGCCTTTGCATTAAATTTTGTTGCAGCTGTCCTTAGCTCTTGAGGAGTTATGGTAATTCTATCTGCCATACTCTACACCTCCAAAAAAATTTATAATTAATAATTTAATATATATTACAAGCCTCTTAAAAAGATGGCCTTGTAAGCATTAAAGAGAATTACTGATAGAAGGAATAGACTCATAAAGTGCTTCATATTCATTTTTTGCATTAATAAGGCATTCCTTCAGATGGTTTATTATTTTTAAATGCATTTGCATATTTGTTTTCCAAGTTTCTTCGTATGTTTGGAAAAATGCTTCGCTTGCCGCAGACTTCCAGCCCGTATTCTGAAGGGCAGCCACTGAAGCACTCAATGTTGATATTAAAGACTCGAAATCGTTATAGGACTTTTCATACTCTGTTATGGTTTCATTTAACTGATCCAGATCTATTTTTAGTTTTTTTGCCATAACTCTCATCACCCCTGATTAATCATTGAAGCAACATTTTCAGCAATTTGCTTTTGGATGCAGCTGTAGCCCTATCCATTTCTGCCTTTTCAAATTCATTCATTTCCTTGTACAGTTCTGCTCTGATCAGATAGGCTTCGCCAAAATCTTTATTTATAGCAAGCAGGTAATTAACCATATCAAATGCTTTATCATACTGCTTAAGAGCTTTATAGCAAAGTGCCCTGTAAACTATAATATCAAGCATGCCCGGATTGGATGAGCTTGCTAATCTGAACAGTGACGCTGCTGCTTCATAAGCATGTCTTGCTTCCATTTCCTTTCCAAGCTTTCTTAAGCATTCTGCGTTGAAGAACACAGCTGAATAATAGTAAATGTTTTCCTTCCCGTTTTCAATTATTTCCTTACAGTATTCCACGGCCTTTTCATGTTGATTTTGGAAAGCATATATATTTATCAGATAGAACCTTGTTTCGTCATCAAACTCATCACCTTCATTTGCCTTGATGCTTTCAAAAAGATCAATACTTTCATCAATCTTATTTTGAGCCAATAAAATCTTAGCCTTCTCCAAAAGAACATCTCTTACCGTGCTGTCTGAAAACTCCCTTTCCAGAATATTCAATGCTTCATCATATTTTTGCTGTCTTTCCAAAAGAAGCACCTTATCATATATAAACCCTTCATCTTCCGGGAATAAACTAAGCGCTTTATTCAATGCTTTTTCTGCTTCAGCATAATTATTCTGCTCAATCAACAATAGAATTTTATAATGATGTCCTTCAAAAATATCGGGATTTAATTCTATCATGCTGTCCAGTGCCTGTATTGCTTCCTCATATCTATTGGTATTAATATATATTTGTGCTTTACGCAGCTTTGCGTCTGCCCTGAACTTGTCCTTTGCAATAGCTTTGTTGTAATTTTTTATTGCTTCTTCATAATTCCCCAGATCTTCGAAAACGGTAGCAAGATTGAAATACAGTTGAGCATGATCAAAACCGTTGTTGATGGCTTTAGCATAGTACTCTCTGCCGGCATCATTATTTCCCAGCAGAAATTCTACGTTTCCCAGATGGAAATATGTAACTCCATTTTGTTTGTCAATTAACAGTGCTTTACTAAAGGCTTCTTTTGCCTCATCATACTTGTCAAGCATTACGTATGCTTCACCCATGTTAAAGTAGGTTTCGACATACATTGGATCTTCAGCCTCAGCCTTTTTATACATTTCAATTGCTTCTTCATAGTTACCAACTGAATAGAGAACTTTGCCTTGCTGATTATATTCCTCAACAGCTGAAATCGTCTTATTTTCCATTTGACACATCCTCCTGACTGTAATTTCTTTGTTTCAGGTCCTTTATAAGATTATCTAACCCGTCAAAATATCTCGGGATTTTGACCTTTTCAATTTCTCTTGTACTTTGATGCTGATTGACAGTCTCTATTAATATAACTGTTCCGTAAATCTCATAATAGGACGGTTTCTCAATTATGTCCCTGATCCGGGATATATGGTAAGTATGGTACACCGTCCTCATTTGTCCCACAACTCCTGGATCCCTGGATTTTAACGTATGAAAAATTATTTCATCATCACTGCCCATTACATAGCTTTCTTTTGCAGCGGCTTTTCCCACATTTACGGATATACTTCCTACTATCCAGGCAATCAAACTAATTAATACTATCCCTGTTAAAATATTAGGTATGATGTCATTTGTTATATCCTCCAAGTAAACTCCACACTTGCGTAAAATACCGGAAATTATCACAATACATACAGCGATAATACCCAATAACCTATATCTTTTGGCTTTTTGGGCAGTATACTCTCTATATTGTTTATCAGTACACACCAATCTGAAATTCATAATATTCTCCTAAACACTTATATTAAATTTTGTTAATACCCCAAACTGGCAATGGGTATCTTGAAGTTAGACATGTCTGTTACCGGAGGTATCCGTGTTGCTTTTTCATCATTAAAATCACCAATGCTCTTGAAAAAGCCCTTTCCTTTATCCCAGATGTTTTTATAATTTTCAGGTACTTTTAATTCCCATTTATCAGAGTCAAAAGTTCCATTGAAATTAACAAAGTTCACATAATCAGTTAAAGTCTTAAATGTCTTATAATTATTCCGAGCCCAGACAAACTGTGTTACACTTCTTGCAGCATTTGTTGAAAAGCTGGGTATCAATTTTTGGACAGAAGATTGGAATCTGAAAACTCCACTCATTTTGACATCTGATGCAGAAGTAAAGAAATTTTTCTTAAAGGCTTCCACACCTTTACCAAAAAATGATCCGTCAAGTTTTTTAAAATCAGTATAAACACCTTTGAAACCCTTAATGTTTTTACCCAGTGAATACCCCAATGCCGCAACACTCATTCCTGAATGTAAAAAACCTCCAACATCTGACCAAAACTCCTGGTCTCCGCCAAAAAGTCCGGCTGTTTTACCAAAAATAAACCGTGTTGCGTCCTTGCCGCCTTTTTCATCTGTAGCATCAGCTATAGAACGGTTTCCTGTTGTAACATAGTCCTTCAATGCCGCTATATCATAGACTAGTGATGTAGTTGCATTGTAGATGCCAAACCCCGCAAATACGGCTGCTATTATGCCTGATGGAGGGAAAATAATTACAGCTGCAACTGATATCGCTAAAAGTGCAAAGTCTTTTACTATATTAACTACATATTTTCCTCCCTTGTCATGGTAAAAGTCCTTAATGACATATTTTGCGTTGCGGCCAAGCCTGCTTATTGTATTAACTGTATCCCTGCCTAACCAGCTCTTCACCGCCGCTTCAAAACCTATGCCAATGTAGTTAAAAACCGTTATGCTGATGTTGTTGACTTTTTTAAAAGTTCTGGTATCACTTTCAATTCTCAGTGCCACACGCCTATCTGTTTCCGCAGCCTCGGTCTTAAAATCTTTGACTCTTGTTATAAAAGAATCAATCTTATCTTTCTTTTCCTGAAGTTTTTCATTTTTCTTTTGTATAAAATAGTTTGCCTGGGTGAGATTACTACTTCCGGACATATTTCTGATTTTGCTTATGATACCGTCATAATCATCTATTCTGGAACCTATTTTCCTCGACAGCGACTGGGCAGTACTGGTCAGGCTGCTTAATTCATTATAATTCACAATTAAGATACTCATGTAATCACATCCTTTTGCTGTATTTATCAGAGTTTCGTTTCTTCACAACTGACATACTATTAGGCCACTGCATTCTTGACAAATTGAACACTATTTGCCCTCAATCGCCGTTTTAGCCCTTGCAGCCGCTTCCAGCGCTCTCTCCAGCGCAGCTATCTCTTTTCTCAATTTGGAAATTTCACTGTCTATGTAATTGCACGCATAGTTTAAATCACTGTCACTGCTTTGAAAAGGCTCTAACAAGCTGCCTATTTTTTCAACTACATTTCTTGTGTTGTCTGAAACAATAAAATTCTGAAAGTCTTCCTGCATCTGGACGACTAATCTGTTTATTGCAGCTATGTCACTACTGTCGTCTGTCAAATCACTTTTATATTTTTGCAGGTTTGAAATATTTCTCTCTTTTTGCCTTATATCTGAGCTTATTGACATTTGGTCCACCTCACAATCTACAACTTATATTACTTGTTTTCTCTGATTTGTTGTGCTACTGAGCTGTCCCAGTCACGGTATGACTGACGCATATCTTCAAGATTTTCCGCGATGGTCCTTAGGTTATCCTCCTCATCATCCAGCTTGGTCTTCAAGATTGTATATGCGTTCTCAAAAGCTGCTTCACCTTCCCCTTCCCATGTCTTAACGAGTTTATCCGTAGCATTGAAAATTCTCTCCCTCGCTTCACGATATTGCTTAATCGCATTCCTGAAAGCGCTGATTGTTTCATCAAAAAGACCAGTATCAATGGATTTTACCGTACCGTTATATATCGAATCTGCCACCTAACTCACCCCTTTATACATCAAGAATAGTTTTTACTTTCTCTATCTCACCGCCGAAATAGAGGTAACCGTCTCCTAACGTTATAGGTTTTGAAAATGCTTTCTGCTGTTTAATATTAGTTTCAAAGAATTTGAAATTTGCTATATCATCAAACACAACAGCTTTTTTGTTTTCCTTTATCTGTTTTAAAATCTCCGGCGCACTATATGGTACATTTGAATTTTCAACATTTGAAAAAATTACGCATACCTTTAGTGCTTTCAATTGTTTTGTTATCTTCACAAATTTCGCATATGCCTCTTTGTTGCGGGCCATTTCAGTAATAAATCCACTGTTTTCAATTACCAGCAATAATAAAGGATACCTGTCCAATAATGCCTTTTCTGTGCTGACGCCCCTGTTATCCAGCAGATATTCCTGGCGTTCCTCAAGCTGGTCTAAAATGGTGTCCAAAATACTTTCCGAATCATTGGCATCAACCGTATATTCCTTTACAAATCCATAGTCTTTGACCTTTTCAAACTGCCTGTTAGGACTGTCAATAATATATGCTTCTGTCAAATTGTTAAAGATTGTCTTATTTATAGTGGTCAGAATATGGTTAACGAAATTTGTTTTACCGCTTTTATCCCTACCCATGACAGCAAACAGGTCCATGTTCAGCAAATCAAAATATACATAGTCGACTTTGTCATAGCTCATGCCTATAGGTATCCTGTACCTTTCAGAGTACAGAGTCCTGTTCTCTTTAAATAATTCACTGCCTTTTATAATGTCCGGTACCATGGGAATCGGTCTTGCCTTTGCTTCACCATAAGTGCCATTCATATTATTTAAAATTTCCTTAAGCTTTTCTGTACGTTCAATCTCCTTATCACCTGATACACATAATGCAGTCTGAAATTCGACAATTCGCTTATTTATTGAATACAATGCCCGGCCAGGCACTTCTTTAGGCTCAGTTCTGCACCGGTCAAACAAATTGGAGTATTCTCCCTTGTCGTTGCAGTTTAATGCTATTCTTGTTCCGAAATTTGACAATACTTTATAGCTTATAGCATTAGTCTGAGTAGCGGTTGCAATAATATTGATACCAGCACTTTGGCCATCCCTTGAAAGTACAAGGAGATCGTTGTCGCAGTCAGGGTAGTATTCCCTGAAGGCGTTTACATTATCAATAAACAAGAGTATTTGAGGCAAATCTCTAAACCCCGCTTCTATGTATGCCTTATATGTGCCCACCATGTTCTGGGCAAAAATATTCTTTCTCTTGCTGATTTCGTCATTAAGCATTTTTATGAGATTGCCGATCTTTTCTTCCTCATTGGGAAATGCCACACCGCCGACTATTCTTGACTCTTTGAAAACCTTTAGCGACATATTGCCGCAGTCAATAATATACACATTTACATCCCTTGGTGTATAAGTCACTGCAAGGTCTTTGAGCATTGTCTGCAGCATAGTGGTTTTCCCGGTCTGGGATGAACCTATTATGTATGTGTTGCTCTCAGACAGGTTTATGACTAACTCGCTTTGCAACTGCTGTTCAGGATCATCATACAAGCCAACGGTTACAGAAATACCTGCTATGACATTTTTAACTGTCTTCCTGAGTTCCTCAACATATATGACATCTTTCAGCGGCGGTAGGCAAATGCCTTTCAAAGGTGCAATATTATTTTCTTTGCAGTAGTTGTTTATATATTCAACAAGTGCTTGTAATTGAGTTTTTGATTCTTCAGAACTCTTCTGCTTTTTGTTTGAATATACAACACTTCTTTTTCCCCACAGGTTAAGCTGGCATATTTCAAATATATTCTGGTTTGAAACGTCTCCTTCAATAACTTTCGCACCGCTATATGCCGACTGGAACAAATCAAATATCTCATTGTTTCCCACTTGCAGGTATGCCCTTCCAGGCTCAACAATTTCAGCAGCCAGTGGCGACTTAAGGACTTCATTACTATCCTCTTTTGTCTGCACCTTCAAGCACAATCTAAACCTGGAATTGCTCCATATCTGAGCATCCACTACTCCTGAAGGTTTTTGAGTCGCCAGAATCAAATGAATGCCCAGGCTTCTTCCGATACGTGCTGCACTGATCAGCTCTTTCATAAATTCCGGATATTCTGTTTTCAGTTCCGCAAATTCATCTACGATGATGATTAAATGCGGCAGAGGAACAAGGGATCTATCCTTTTTATAAAGTTTTATATAATCATCAATATGATTCACTCTGTTGGCCGAAAACAATTCCTGACGCTTAAGAAGTTCAGCTTTTATGGACATTAAGGAACGGTTGATTTCCCTGCCGTCAATGTTGGTTATTGAACCTATTAAGTGGGGCAGATTCTCAAATTGATTAACCATTCCGCCGCCCTTGAAGTCAATTATTACAAAGCTGACTTCATATGGATGGAATAGGGTGGCCATGGATAGAATATAGCTCTGAAGAATCTCACTCTTACCCGAACCTGTTGTACCTGCAACCAGACCGTGAGGTCCATGATGCTTTTCATGCAAATCCAGATAGACAACTTCATTCTTTACTTTAACGCCAAGTGGTGCTGCCATGCTCTTATCTACCCTCGAGCTGCTCCACCGGGATTTAATGTCTATATCCTCCACCGTCATGATATTAAGCAGTTCAAACAGGGATATATTTTTCGTCAAATCACTTTCCAGGCTGACTTCATCTACATATATGGGACTAATCCTCAGAGCAACTTCTTCTGCAATTGCATCACTTACAGGTTCATATTCAAAACTTGTAACTGCTGCGCTGTTGGCGCTTTGATATATTTCACCGTAATTTCCCTTTTCAGACAAACTGATTATTTCTGTACATCCTTTGGGCAGCAACTCAATTGTTTTCTCAAAGAACACAAATGTAAAACCATACAACCGTCCGTTTTCAATATATTTGGAGATGGGATGTTTTTTTATTGTCCCACAGTTGAAAACAAACACAACAAAATTTGGATAAAATTCATTTGATCTTTTTTCTTTAGCTTCTTTTTCCCTTTCAGATAATACAGAATATATGTATTCTAAAATAACACTGCTGCTTTCCTCATCATAAACAAGATTTCTTACATTTATTTCATCATTGGTAACATGCTTAAGCCACCGCACCCATTCAAACTTTTCTTTTTCACTTGAATCAAATATATAGATCATTTTGACATCTTTATAAAAATGTCTGACAGCTACATCAATTGTAATGTTCTTTAAAAACTCATACAGTTTATCCTGACTTCCTATTATCCCGACACCGTCTGACCTCAAAAACCAAGACACAATGGGAGCATTTGTAATATTGCGGTACCTCATTGCAATCATTTCAGGTAAGGTAGCCAATGTATCTTCCTTATCCTGAAAATCAAGAGGCTTGTACTTTATCTTACAACTGGCCGGAATTGCTCCGGTTCCTATTCTCACAGCCAAAAAGTCATCGTCTTTGACATCTCTGTCAAATAAATTATTATCAAAGGAATTTACAGCCTCAATGTTCTCTTCCAATGGCCTGAATTTCATCTGCAAAATCTTCAGTTCTTCTTTCCTTAAGGCTATTATTTCAGATTCTTTTCCCTGAATGTATTCTGTATAATCCTCTTCCCTTTTCTTTAGTTCTTTTTTATAATCTTTCTGCTTGTATATGTAACCGGCTACTGATGCCATTATTGTTATTCCCATTGAAGCCGCACTGTATATTACAAAGGTTCCTCCGCTTCCCATAAATCCCCTGAGAACAATGGTAAGAGCCAGCAATGCCACTGAGGGCAAGATCAACAAAAGCAGGCTGGTCTTTTGTTGACTTGGCATTGGTTTTGGAGACAGAATTTCTATGTCATTCTGAGGCAGTATGAATTTTTTCCTTGTGCTGCGGTTGAACTTTGGATAATTAAATGCGCTCTTTTGATCTTCAATATCGCGGTAAGGCAGATTTCTTATCCTTACAGCATCGTTTACATCTGTGTATAATCTTCCCTCTTTCAGGTAAAAACTGTAACCTACTATCATAAAGAAGTCATAATCATTAAGCCTTACTTCCTTTTGTCTTCCCGCTTTTTCACCGTTTATGTAAATTCCGTACTTGGTATTGTTGTCACGGATATATATTTCATTATTCCTTTTTATAAGAGTAACAGTATCTCTGTTTAACAGTTCATCAACAATAAATATATCGCTGTCTTCTTCTCCCCCTATTTTAATGGTGGAAAAATCAGAAATATCAATAATTCGGTTATACTTTCTTTCAACAGAATCAAAATCAATGAAAAAGTTAATCTTAAAAACTTCACTGTTTGAACTCTTGTATTTTACAACTAATACATCGCCATGCTCCAAGTCCTTTGTATCAGATTTCATAATGCCATCGACGGTGAAATAAATGTTTTCACAACTGGAAATCTGCCAGGTATTCGAAAGAAAGGCAACATCTAATTCAAATTCTTCAAAAAATATATCTTTGTTAAACCTCACATCACAGTTCTTGCTTGTTCCAATCTTAATCGAGTCTTTTTCCGTTTCATCAAGCACATATTCTCTATATACATTTTTCCCATATATCACAAGTTTGTATTTATTGCTGTGCACCTACAAGTCCCCCTTGACTTATTATTCGCTTAACTTGTTGTACTAGGTAATAAGATTGCATAACAAATTAAATTATGTTGATAACACTTCCGTTATGCAGACCGTACTCTTTGAGAGTTTTGTCTCCCTTCAGCAGTGCTATAGGATTTTCGCACTTTAAGTAGCACTTTGAAATATCCTCTGTATCAATTTGCAGATCATATGCTTCATTTAAGGCTATTACCAGTTCTTTTGCCGAAATGTTGAGCGGGACCTCAATATCTATCTTCTTATTCAACTTATGAAAATGCAAAATCAGTATAGCTTTATCCATTAAACTCACTCCCGGCATTAAATAATGCTGTATACAAAACTTTGAAGCTTTTCATTTTCCATCACTTTGTCCAGATTAACACTGCTTTCCTCCAGGATATCTACATACTGTTTAACAATACAGTTGTTTTTCATCGTATTGTCCATCAGGTGGTTTTTCCTGGTCTTATCATATTTATTGCATATAAATACAAACTTGTCATTATCCGAACAGTCTATATTATCCAGCAAAATATCCATCTTTTTTACTGCCATCCTGTCCTGATTTGCAACTATTACAACTTTGTCTGCAAGGCTCATAAGCATGCATTTCTGCTGGTCCAATATAGACGTACTGTCAACAACAATATAATCATAAACCTTTGCCTCTTTTAATTTGCCGATTAAATTTATATATTTCTCCAATGTGATACCTGTCACAGAGATGGCCTGTTTTATTGGAGGCAGGTAATGAAATCCGCTGACTTCCACACAGTCTTTTAATTTGTCCACTATGTCAAAGTCTTCGTTTAACAGGCTTTTTTCAAAGCTCTTCGGCATGTGTTTGTTACACGAAATTAAGCACCCGTAACTCTGGAGATTTTCAGTACTGATAAACAGAACTTTTCTCTTCCGTCTTGAAATAATCCCGCTTATTGCCACAGAAAGAGTGGTCTTTCCGCTTCCGCCTATGGGAGAATATACCAGTATTACTTTGGTATTATTCCTTTCAGCGACCAGATCCTGCGTATTGGTTTTTACATTTCCTATCACAAAATCGAATATTTCTTTTACACTGGTATATTTATATATTTCATTATCATTTTCAGCTTCATCCTCAGTCAGAATAAAAATGTTTTCAATATCATGCTTTTTAAAAATATCAGAGTACAATGACTTATTTATGATTAGAATATCAATTTTTTTGGGTACACTGAAAAAATCTCTCAGATAGTTGCGGTCCGTGATTATTACAATATCTGCTTTATTCTCCAGTTCTTCAACGAATTTTAATTCGAGAGGCATTAAATAATTCTCATCCTCATCTGCAATTACAATAAGAAAATTACTCATTGCACACCTCACAAAACAAGCATATAATTATAAAACTTTATAAACTCTATTCTATAATGAATTCTAATTTTGACAGCCTGATAACGTCGCCCCGATTAATCGGTACCTGCTGCCCTTCTTCTATTCTCCTGTTGTTTACATAGGTACCGTTCATACTTCCCATATCCTGTATATAATATTTCTTACCCTTCCTGATAATTTTGCAGTGAACTCTGCTAACAGTTTTCTCATTCGGAATAACGCCATCTACGGTTCCTGCTTGCTTTCCAATCAGGAACACAGGCTTGTTAACTACAAATCTGATAATATCTTTACTATTTGTTGACGCCAGCACAAGAGCACTTGTCATTTTTAAATCAGCACCGGCTTTATCCCTTTTCCTTGAAAACAAACCGTAAGTTATTATACTAAGCAGTACATCAAGCCCCAAGGCAAAGAAAATATAATATGTTATGTCATCTACATTATAGTAAGCGTAAACCAGTGCACCTATTATAGCAATCTGGTACAGTACAATAACGGTTATTGCACCTGTTTTATTCCACGTGCTCTTTGGTTCGCTCTTTTTAGGTGTGCCACTTGCATTTGAATGATGATGGCTCTCTTTCTCATGTTCACTGCTGTTCGAGGAGCCCGCCGGCTTCGCCGGGTCTCTTGTTTTTTTCTCATCGAAGCTACTTCTGTCATCCCTGGAAGCATTTATCAGCTTAAGTACCTCTTGACCCGGCAAAGCTGGGTATACACTTGCAGCAGTTAAAACAATCTGTTTTAAATCCTCAAAAAATAACTGAATATTTTGATACCTTGATATGTTATTTATTGGCAAACATATTAAATGTACACTTAAATCCTCACTGTCGATAAATATTTTATCAGCACCTAATATAACATTCTCACAGCGGATAAAACCATTCTCCTGTATGTGTTTCACAATGTCATACAGCCGTGAAACTATCAGCATGAAATTCTGCTGGTTAATCCGGGGCAACATTGCGCTAAGCGGTTTGTACCCCGTAATATCATAAACCAGCTTTATTTTGCCGTTTTGGGACAACTTGGCACATTTTATAAGGCCATATTTCCTCTGATTTTGCAGCACCTTATATCCAACATCATTGAAAATGCTCTCATCTTCTAAAATAAAGTTTATTGAATTTTCACTGATATTGGATCTGACAGCCCTGTCAAAACTCATGTCATCCACACAACATTCCTCCAATTAAATGATTAAGAATTATTAATACTCAAATGTACACACTGTTATCATTCCGCTGCTGATTTCCAAATCGTAAATTTCGGCTTCATTATTTATCACAACCCTGACCTGAATCGGTACATTTCCTGTTGAACGCTTAGTGAACATATTAACTCTGACAGTATAAGTGCCTCTGGGCGGATTATCCCAGTAGATATTCTCAACAGGGTGTGATACAAAGGTATCTACCTGTCTGTCAACATCAAGTTCCCCTCCGGAATATGATTGCTTATTTCCGTAATAAACCGTATCTCCTAAGGGTGATGTGACATGCAAATCTATATCATCAGTGGTATTCCATAAAAGTGATACTGTTACAGGACCTATTTTTGCTCCTGTTTGTGCAATAATCACATCGATTTCCGTAATCCTTTTTGCATCAAAACTGTCAATGGCATCTTTTAACATTAGCTCCATCGCATCTATTTCGCCTTGTCTTGCCAGTAGATTTTCCAGAGTATTTTCAGCTTGCACCAAAACTCCCTGCAGTGCTGATATTGCCCCTTCTCTGTATTGACCTACTTCAGAGCCCTCAACAGCCGTTGATAGCAATTCTTTTGCTTTTTTAACTTCGTTGGTAAGAGCAACCCTGTCAGTCGGTTCGATAATCTTCTGTTTAAAATTGTACAAAGCCTGGTCTAATTTAATATATGCTTCATTTGCACTATCATAACTGATAACATCTTCTTCCATTAAATTCTTTGCTCTCTTGATCACCGGTTCAAATTCCTCTTTTGCACCTTCTACACAGTTACCAGGTTCTGTACCTACTTGAGTGCCGTCCAGGAGTTTCTGGGCCTCATCGATAATATTCTCAAGCCTATTCTTTAGCTCAGCGTCAATTATATACTGCAGAGTAACTACATCAGTTTTTTTACCTTTTGGATTGTAACAGATCAGATTTATATCTGTACTTTCCTTAACTGGAATTGGACCCTTATACATATTTGACTTTCTGTCGGGAGTAGTTCCGTCCAGAGTGTAATAGAACGTATGTCCAATTCTGACTTCATCTGATTCAAATTTTACTGTTATTGGTTTTATATATACTCCAGGTTCGGGAATTATTTTTGGAATCTGTGGCGGTTCATTTGCCGATTCAACCAACCTGCGTATATCACTTGAAATGTTGCCATCACCAATATAATCTACATATCTCATCAATATTTCATATGCAGCTTCAGGATCTATATCTCTTAATAAGTCAATAATTTCCTTTAACAATTCTTTATTTTCAATATCTATTTCCTGTGCCTCTTTTAACAGAGAGACTGCTTTATCAATATCATTTAAACCAATGTAACCTTTTGCAGCTCCAACTCTTGCCTGGGTACTTTTTCTTTCAATTTGAATTGCTTTTGTAAATTCCAATATAGCTTCTTCATATTTGCCTTCCTGCAAATATTTAGCACCTAATTCCATGAAATATGTATAGTATTTTGGCTTTGCCACCAAACTGTAAACACTGAAACTTGATGTAGCCATTATTATTGAAGTGATAAGAATTGTAACTATGATCTTTGGTATGCTTATATTTTTTAAATTGAGAGACCCCATCTCAACCACCATCCTCACTATTAAAATGACAAAAATTATGCTTCTTCTCTGTTACTGCTTCTGTTTTTCTTGTATATAAACATTAAAATAACACAATCTATTACAACGACCACAGCTCCTATAAGTATAAAATATGGTACAGGCTTCATCACAACTTTTTCAATTTCCAACACTAAAACTACCGATACAATAAATATCGTTATCAAAACGATTTGTATAATTGCCGAAATAAGATATTGTTTTGCTGTTGATAAGTTATTCATACAGTACCTCCAAAATTATCGCGATCATTACTAAGAAATAAGTCAACCCTTAGAATTATCAGAATCAATTTCTAAATACTCTGCCAATTCAGGTGTATATATACCTAAAAAAGTTAACAGGGGACGGGTTTCCTCATTCTTTAAAAAGAATAAAACAGTAATTACGAACATCATCCAATTCATTTCGCGACGTCCGCTTTCAATAGCATTTATTGTCTGGCGGGATACGCCTATAATATTTGCTAATTGTTCCTGTGTAATGTCTAGCTTTGCACGCAATTGTTTTAAATTACCTGTTAGTTTTTTAATCAATATTTCTTTATTTGCATCACTAATATTACCTTTGCTTAACAGTTTGATATCCTCCTTCCATGGCAATACACGGCTATTTATAGAAGAATACTCCGTTGAACGCTTAAGTGTTTTGCAAAACATAAATTCTCTTTATCAAAATGACACATTATTTACAAAATGTATAATGATTATACCATTTGTAAAATCTTTTTTCAATATGAGTTTAAGAAAATTTTGCGAATTGATGAAAATTTTATAACCAAAAGAAAAACTTGCTTTTGGCAAGTTTTTCTTTTATAGCAGTTTGTGATTCTTATTTATCACATTCATGATTTTTGTACAATATATCAATTTTTGTACAACAGATCATTTTGATAAGAGTCCCGGTTTGCAATTTAATTGCTAAAGTATTTTATCATGCCATTAATTATTCCTTGTACAATTTTATTCTGGTATTCATCTGTTTCCAGTAAGCTGTCTTCTTCCGGGTTAGTCATAAATCCCATCTCAATCAATACTACAGGTACTTTAGACCAGTTAAACCCTGTCAGGTCCGATCTTTTTATAATTCCCCTGTTCACAGCCCCTGTCTGTGCAACCACTTCTTCTAATATCAATTTACCCGCACGTTCACTTTTTTCAAGCAAAGCAGTATCATTTATGTAATCGCTGGCCGGTACCAGCATTGAAATACCCCGTGTATTTTTATTAGAACTGCCGTCTGCATGAATTCTTATCGTTAGGTCTGCATTCAAACTGTTTGCAAATTTTGCCCTGTCAATATTGCTCATATCAGTCGCTGACCCAGTTCTTGTCATATACACGTCAGCACCCAGTTCTTTTAACTTCTTCTCCAGCTTTTTTGCAACTATCAGATTAAGCTGTTCCTCTGTTTGATTTTTACCTCTTGTACCAGAAGCAAAAGCCGGTTTGGTTTCTTCAGAATTGGGAGCTATAGCCTCCATCTTACCGTAATCGGCTATCCCATGCCCTGCATCAACACAGATTGTGAATCCTTCAAGTACAAGATTTTCCTCAGTTTGCTCCGCATTTTTTCTGTGCTCTGTATTTCCCTGTACTTCTTTCTTTCCCTTATCCTGATTCACTTCTTCATTTTGTCCGGTTTCTTTCAGCTCTTGTTCTGATTTATCATTTCCCTCATTTTCTTCAGCTTCTTTCAAGCTCTGTTCTGACCCTTTATTTTTCCCTTCGCCATTTTCTACATTCTCTTCTTTGTCAGAATGCCCACCTTCCACATCTGTGTTCGTGCCTCCTGACAATTTTGCGTCGTTATCCTGCTCCATCAATGGGGTATCATTCTTTGTTCCGCAACCTGCCAGCAACAGGCACACAACTAAAATGGAAGACAGCATTTTTATGAATTTCATTTACCTCCACCCCATTTTTTCTTCATATGCAATAATCGTTTCTGCGTTTGTCTTTTCTATCTCTGACAGTAAATCGTTGCTAAAGTTTTCATTTGGGGCGTACCATGGTTTATTAGAAAAATATGTTTTAAAGGGTTCACTTTGAAATATATAGCCGTGTCTTGCAAATATCTCATTCCGCACTAATGCAACCTCTTCTTTTGTCAGAGTCATAAGATACTCCTCTGTAATGAGTTCTCTGTCACTTGGAAAAAGATAGTCAGGTTCTGCAATAGGCTCACTACTTGTATCAGCAGGAGCAGCACCGCCGGTATCGTAGACTACAGCCGGATCATTTTCAACTGAAGCAGGTGAAGAATCAACTTCGGACTTATGGTTGCTTTCACCTTCTTCGTCATCAACCGCTATATCAGACTTGTTCAATTCTTCATCTGATAGCGTTTCTTGATTTACCGGTATGTCTATACTAATAGGCTTTGAACTCCATTTTATTACAAACAAGATAATGCAGCTGCAAACTACCAATACTGCTGCTAACGCAACAATTAAAGGTGTTAAATTTTCTTTACCCTTATATGTTTCCTGTACAGGAATCTGTTCTTCAAACGGCTCATAACCCTGATTTAAGGGTTGAACAGAATATGACTGGTCTATAGGTTGCACGACTGATACCTGATTTAAAGGTTGAACAGCAGATTGCTGATTCACATATTGAATATTCTCCTGATATGTACTCTGATAATTAGGTATAACATCCGGATTGTTTTCTAAACTGCTAACCGGAGTTCCACACTCACCACAAAACAATCCGTTGGGATCAAGCTCTGCACCACAGTTTCTGCATATATGCGGAGAATTAATTAAAGCTTCGGTTGTTTCTGAAACATCCGGAATAACTATCTTACTTCCGCATTGGCCGCAAAAACGCGCATTTTCATCTACCCTTGCTCCACAGTTATTACAAAACATTTGTCTCACCCACCTTAAAAAATATTTTATATTGTGCGTGCCTGGAAATTTAATTCTTTTCACAGCATGAAAATGACTTAATACGAGGAATATAAATTCTACGTTTCTGATTGGGATAGTATATATTATAATAAAGAAATAGGAGGTAAAACCTCCATAATAAGTTAAAGGGCATTCCTTTGTAAGATAAATACTTTATATAAGGAATGCCCTCATTTTGGTGGGCCTTCAGGGACTCGAACCCCGGACCAACCGGTTATGAGCCGGTACGACCCTGCGGTTAACAGCCGCATGCTCTACCGACTGAGCTATTGAGGAATGAATCAGAAACAAGTAATATTATACATATCCAAGCACTTTTGGTCAAGATTATTTTTTGTACTTTTTCTGAACTATTTATAATTACCGTTATCTTTCTTTACCGCACATCATCAATTGAATAAATGCTTGAATTATCAAGCTCACGACGCAGTAAAATACAGACCGGACAAAACTGTTCAATATATACTTAAGCAAAATTTAACTTCACTGCATAATTTTTTTATCAAAATTGTACAATTTATTTGTACAATTTATTATTACTTAAATACAAAATTTTTTTCTGAATTGCACGGCTTTATCCAGTCAGCATAACTATAAAAAACTCGATTGAAATTCAATCGAGTTTATTCAAGATAGTCCTTTAATTTTTTACTTCTGCTTGGGTGTCTGAGTTTTCTCAATGCCTTTGCTTCAATCTGTCGAATTCTCTCTCTGGTAACATTAAACTCCTTCCCAACTTCTTCAAGAGTTCTTGCCCTTCCATCGTCCAGTCCAAACCGCAGTCTTAAAACCTTTTCCTCTCTTGGAGTCAAAGTGTCGAGCACGTCAATAAGTTTCTCTTTTAAAAGGGTAAAAGCTGCGGCTTCTGCAGGTGCAGGGGCATCGTCATCCGGAATAAAATCGCCAAGATGGCTGTCCTCTTCCTCACCTATGGGTGTTTCAAGAGAAACAGGCTCCTGTGAAATCTTCATAATCTCTCTGACTTTTTCTACAGACATATTCATTTCCTGCGCTATTTCTTCAGGATGTGGCTCCCTTCCCAATTCCTGTAGCAGTTGCCTTGAAACTCTTATCAGCTTGTTTATAGTTTCAACCATATGAACGGGTATTCTGATTGTTCTGGCCTGGTCTGCTATAGCTCTCGTAATTGCCTGCCTTATCCACCAGGTAGCATATGTGCTGAACTTAAATCCTTTCCTGTAATCAAACTTTTCAACGGCTTTAATAAGTCCAAGATTGCCTTCCTGTATCAGATCAAGAAAAAGCATTCCTCTTCCAACATATCTTTTTGCTATACTTACCACCAGTCTCAGATTTGCTTCCGCCAGCCTTCTCTTTGCTTCGGTGTCCCCAGCTTCCATTCTCAGAGCAAGCTCTATCTCTTCTTCGGCAGACAAAAGGGGTACCTTGCCTATTTCTTTGAGATACATTCTCACTGGATCATCTATTTTTATTCCTTCAGGTATTGATATATCAATATCTTCTTCTGCGTCCTGCAAATCCTCTAATTCAGGTTCTATATCACCTACAACATCAATTCCTATATTTTCAATTTTTTCGTATATTTTTTCTATCTGTTCCGGTTGAAGTTCAACATCTTCAAAAGCATCCATTATTTCCTTATAGGTTAGCATGCCTTTTGCTTTTCCTTTTTCTATAAGATCCTTAAGTATAGACTTTTTACTTTCATTATTAGGCTTCAATTGTTACCCCTCCTTTCTTCAGATCTAACTATATTAACTAAATATCCTTGTAATTCTTTATTCTCATAATTAATGACATTAATTCCTGTTCTAATTTTTCAACATCTCCTTTTGGCAGTTCATCCCGATTTTTAAGCATATCAACTATTTCCTTCTGCCTTTTTTTCATCCTGTTCATTTCAATATTTCTAATTGTTCCCAAAATAGCCTTTTTATTATCATCGCAATGGCACTCTTCATTAAATAGCCTTGCAAAATCATCAGCAATGTCATTTTCCAACATTCCCAATAATTCTCCGGGTACAATCCCACGCCCGTCTTCAATTCTCTCGAGTATTATCCGCGCTATTTCCTTGTTCTGACTGTCAGAGAAAATATCAGGGGTAATTTTATCCGTAACAGTCCTGTATACTGAGTTATCAACACACAAAAGTGCTAAAAGAAATCTTTCATCATGTATTAACCTTGCATCTGTCTCATCTTTCTTAATCCCTCTTGTAACTTTTTTGCGGCTCGCTGCAATTACTGCGGGAGTTCTAAGACTATCCGTCTTTTTTATCCGCTTATACACCTCCGATAAAATAGACTCTTCTGATATTCTATATTGTGCAGCCAGCTTCTTAACGTACATTTCTCTTTCCACGCTATTGTCAATTTTAGACAAAATATCAGCAGTCTTATTCAAAAAGTTTATCTTACCGCCTACAGTATCGGTATCAATGCTCTTTTTAAGCACTTCAATTTTATACTCTATAAGCGAAACAGATCTGTCAACCAGCTTTTTAAATTCATCTACGCCGTTTTTTCGTATGAATTCATCCGGATCCTTTCCATCTGGAATTTTTAAAACTTTCACCTGACAACCTATATCGCTTAATAGATCCAAACCTCTCATGGTTGCTGATTGGCCTGCTGTATCTGCATCAAAGGAAATTATTACTTCTTCTGCATACTTTTTCAGTGTTCGTCCCTGGCTTTCAGTCAACGCAGTACCAAGCGAAGCTACCGTATTTATTATGCCACTCTGGTGCAATGATATAACATCCATATATCCTTCCACAATTATTAATCTCTTCTCACCAGAGTTCTTGGCAAAATTTAACGCATACAGATTTCTGCTCTTATTGTAAATAGCAGTTTCAGGAGAATTCATATATTTAGGCTTGGTCGAATCCATTACCCGACCTCCGAAAGCAATTACATTTCCCCTAACATCAAATATGGGAAACATAATTCTTTCTCGGAACCTGTCATAAAACTTCCCTGATTTATTTGTTAAAACAAGTCCGCTCTTTAAAATATGTTCTTCCTCAAAACCTTTTTCTTTCAGATGTATAAATAATTCATTCCAGCTATCGCCGGAGTACCCTATCCCAAATTTTCTTATAGTAGATTCCTTAATATTTCTATTCTTTAAATACCACCTCGCTTTTTCCCCTTTTGATGAATTAAGCACGCTAAAAAAAAATCTTGCAGCTTCAGTATTTATTTCTATCAACCGGCGTTTCATCAGTGCTTTTTCCTTTTCCTCGGGGCTATCCCCATCGGGAAGCTGAATCCTTGCCCTATCAGCAAGAAATTTCACCGAATCAATGTAGCTCAGATTTTCAATTTCCATTATAAATTGGATAACATTACCGCCTTTTCCGCAACCAAAACAATAAAAAATCTGTTTTGCAGGTGCTACACTGAAAGAGGGTGTTTTTTCCTTGTGAAACGGGCAAAGTCCAAAATAATCCTTCCCCTTCCTTTCAAGCCTGACGTACTCCATTACAACATCAACAATATCATTGCTAATTCTGACTTCCTCAATAATTTCTTCCGGATAATACTTATACATTTAATGTTTTTTCGTTCTTCACCTTTCTAACTATAAACTTAAAACACATTAGAAATACATTTTTCATTCATTTAATTAATATGACTTCGACATAATTATTAATATTCCTTCTTTTTTTATTTAAATAATTAGCAAGCCAATAACTGCCTAATCCTTGCAGCCCTGATAAAAGCTAAATGCCAGGCAAAAAATTAATGTTTCAAATATAGCACAACATAGCAAAGTTATATTCTACACCTTTATATAAATATCCTTCAAGAGGAGGAATATTTTATAGATATTCTTATCTTCTTTTATTCTTTTATACCTAAATTATTACAGAAGAAAAACAAAAATGCACTGTATGTGATATCTACAATGCAATAAAATACTCTTATTAAAAAACAGGTCTAATAATTCAGATGTAACTGCTACAACTGTCATATTGCAGCTTCATGAAATAAATCCCCCAAGGCCACAATAAAAGAACAAATATTAATATATGCTGAAACTCGATATTTCTAAATAAGTTCAATTATAGATAAATCCTTCTCAGTGTATAAGTCAACATATTTTTCTCCAACCTTGACAATAGGTCTTGAAACATGCCTGGGATTTACATATACTATTTGCCCAGTATCACCCGTGTTTAATTTGACATAATCCCCCAAATAATATGCTGCAATGTTATTAATAAAAACATTAACAATCCTGGTATCCAAAATTCCATATGATTCATTTTCAAAATATTCAAGTACCGTAAACGGCGATTCTTTTTGCTTGTATACCCTGTTTGAAGTCATGGCATCATATATGTCGGCTACTGCAACTATTTTGGCAAAATTATGGATTTGATCGCTTTTTAATTTCATTGGATAACCTGAACCGTCGTCCCGCTCATGATGCATTAGAATACCTTTTTTGACATTTTTATTTATTTCCGGTATGCCTTCCACCATTTTGTATCCATATATAGGATGCTTAATGATCTCCTCCATTTCATCTTCTGTTAATGTGTCCGGCTTATTTAGAATATCACTGGATATTTTAGTCTTTCCAATATCATGAAGGAGTCCTGTTTGCACAAGAAGTTTGACTGTCTTCAAATCATATCTCATCCACTTACCTATAAGCATGCAAAGTAAAGATACATTAATGCTGTGTGTATAAGTATATTCATCTACTTTTCTCATCTGGTTTATACAACCAACTATATCTCTGTTTTCATTTATTCTTAGAAAGAGAGAATGAGACACATCATTCAATTTTTCAACATTAATACTCTTGCCTGTTGAAATGTCATGCATTACTTCTTTCAACTGTTTTACATTTTCTTTATACTGTGTTTCAAAGTTTTCAGTACTGTTATATTCTATTATATTATTAGCCTGATTAAATATTTTAATTTCACTAATGTTGAGTTTATCTAGTTTTTCAATGATGTGTGCATCAAGTATAGTGTTCTCTGCTACAATTACAGTGCCATAGTCGCTGAATACTGTTTCCGCAATCTGCATGCCAGGCTTGCACTGCCTTATATTAATACTAATCTTATCCATAACACTCCCTTGATCCCATTTATTTTTTGTCACCGACATTTATTTACTTTATTGTAGCATAAATTCAAAAATTCGCCAATACATTTTTAATTATTTTGTTTTATGTTTAGCATATCCTAGAAAATGCATCTCTGGCAAAGATTTAGCATTGAAGAAAATAATCCTTTATGTTAACATAATAAAGTCTTTCTGAATAAATTCGGGTTTATTAACTTAGACAGGCTGTGAAAAAGTACTAAAATGTACAGCGGAAGGTTTTTAAATATAGTACACGGGTTTGTGAGAAAAAAACAGGTGTTTACAGGACAAGGAACAGTGAAAAGAGATTATCATGTAAAGGGGGTAGGGACAATATGCAGTCGAACATAGCAAGAAAACTGGAAAAGATATTTGAAGCGTTCGGGAAAATAGGCAAGCTGCCGAGAAATATAATTAAATACGGTGCACATGCCTTCCTTGCGTTATTTATTATTGGTACAATTATGGTTGTTTACAATCGTACTGTACTTAATTATGACTTGTACCTGGAATTTATTGCTACATCAATTATAAAAACAAGTTTTACCGTTCTGGCGGAAACTACTGTTGGTGGTTTAGTCATTGATTTTATTTTCGGCGAAAAAGGCGGAAAATGAACAAATTTTATTGTCCAGTTCCGCCATGCTGCTCTTTTTCTATCTTCACAATTTTGTTTCTGTTATCGACAAACACAACTTTAGGCTCAAATTTCAGTGCTTCATCCATATCAAAGATACCGTAAGAAATAATTATAACAATATCACCTGTTTGAACCAGGCGGGCAGCAGCGCCATTAAGGCATATAGTTCCACTTCCTGCCTGACAGGGAATAGCATATGTCTCAAACCTGTTTCCATTATTAATATTTACTACTTGTACTTTTTCATTTTCAATAATTCCTGCCGCTTTCATAAGTTCGCTGTCAATTGTTATGCTTCCTACATAGTTAAGGTTTGCTTCCGTAACAGTTGCCCTGTGTATTTTTGATTTCATGAGAGTTACATACATACGCTATACCTCCAAAACAATATTATCTATTAATCTTGTTGTTCCGAACCTGACAGCAAGTGCTATTAGTACTTTCCCTTTTATTTCTTCTATTTCTTCAAGCGTATCTGCATTGACAATTTCTACGTAGTCTATTTCTGCGGATTTTTCAGTATGAAGCATTTTTAAAATATTATCAAGTATTTTCTGCTTGCTACGTTCACCTTCAACTACCTGGCGCTGTGCTTCAAAAAGTGCTTTTGAAAGAACAAGAGCCGATTTACGTTGCTGCTCATCAAGGTAGACATTTCTTGAACTCATAGCCAGGCCATCTTCTTCTCTTACGATGGGGCAGGTGACAATCTCAATATCAAAATTCAGGTCTTTGACCATTTTTTTTATGACAGCGGCCTGCTGAGCATCTTTTTGACCAAAATATGCCCTCTGGGGTTTAACTATATTAAATAACTTACTTACAATGGTTGTCACTCCCCTGAAATGGCCTGGCCTCGATTTGCCACACAATATTTCTGTAATACCCTCTACATTGACATATGTCTTATAGTCTTCAGGATACATTTCTCCAACTTCCGGTGCAAATATTACATCAACCCCTGCCGATTCAGCCAGTTGAGCATCTCTTTCCAAATCCCTGGGATATTTGTCATAATCCTCATTTTTACCAAATTGAGTAGGATTTACAAATATACTCATTACAATAAAATCGTTATTTCGTTTTGCTGTCTCCACCAGTGAGAGGTGCCCCTTGTGAAGATAACCCATCGTCGGCACAAGCCCAACTGTTCTTCCATTTTTCTGTTGCTGCAGAACTATTTCTCTGACTTCCTTTATAGTCTTTACTATTTCCATCCTTATTTCCTCCGTTAATTCTTATTCACCCTATTACTTCTTATTTATCCCTAAACTTCTTATTTATCCCGCTATTATTTATTTCTTTCGCTAATTTCACTTTCCACAATTAACTACATGAATTGTATTGTTTGCAAAGGATACATATAAATTATATTTCCTTTTTCAACTGGTCCAGTATGTCATCATCTATGATAAAAGAATTCTTTTCTGTCGGAAATGCTCCGCTTTTTGTTTCGCTGATGTAGTCCATAGCTGCCTTTTTCATAATATCTCCCACATCAGCATACCTTTTTGAATGTTTGGGAGAAAAATCCCTGTACACACCCAGTATATCGTGTGCTACAAGCACCTGTCCATCGCACCCTGCACCTGAACCAATACCAATCACAGGTATGTCCAGTCTTGAGCTTATAAAGGCTGCGAGTTTATATGGGACACATTCCAGTACAATTGAAAATACACCGGCCTGTTGAAGAAGCAGTGCATCCCTGTATATCTTTCTGGCAGTTTCAAGTGTCTTTCCCTGGGCCTTATGACCTCCGAAAATGTTTATTGACTGAGGTGTATAACCCAAATGTCCCATTACAGGAATACCTGCGCTTATAATAGCTTTTATATCTTCTGCAACATGCTGGCCGCCTTCAAGCTTAACAGCGCTGCAGCCCCCTTCACGCACCAATCTGCCGGCATTCTTTACGCTCTCATACTTTCCGATTCCATATGAAAGAAAAGGCATATCACCAATGACAAGAGCTCTATTAACTCCCCTACATACAGCTTTTATATGGTGTATCATATCTTCCATGGTAACTTTTGTTGTGTCCTCATAACCGAGCACAACCATGCCAAGAGAATCTCCGACAAGAATTGAATCCACCCCGGCTTCATCAAAAATTTTTGCAGTGGGATAGTCATATGCGGTAAGCATTGTTATCTTTTCCCCTGCTTCCTTTGCCTTTTTGAAATCAACAGTTGTAAATTTTTTGTTCAAAACATTCGCCTCCGTTACAAATTTCAAACAATACAAAGCATAATAAAAGCTTTGTTTTCATATATTCCTATCCGATGGACGGTTATCTCATTCTTACCGTTTTTCATTTAATTATTCACTTAATTATTTACTTAATTATTTGCTTTGATATTACCCACTTTGATTATTCACTAATGATTATTCATTATTAAAATAATTTCCCTAATACTAAAAAATCAGTCCCCAACAGGACTGACAATAGCAAAGGATAAAGTAAATATCCTTTTATTTTAAAATTCCTGTCTCTGTCCTGCAATTCTGACCGGCTGTATTAAACTATAACAACCGGTACAGATATTAATAAGGCTCAAAGCAGCAAATAAAGTATTAAGTTTTATACAAACTTTTAAAATAAATGTGTGGTTCATTTCTGATACCATCATTTATTTTTTTCAGCATACCATATTGATTCGTGAAAATCAATAAAATGAGCAAAAAATATCCCGTCAACCTAACGCAACGGGATATTTTTATATCTTATATTTTATTATCTTGCTTTTGCAGCTTTTCCTGGAACGACCTTTTTTGCCCGATAGGTCTGCCACATTTCCCATAGCGGACTTGCTATAAATATTGAAGAATATGAACCGCTTACAAGACCAATAATCAAAGGAAATGTAAATTCTTTAAGTGACTGTATATTATTAACGGATGCAAATATATATACGCATACAACGGATGTCAATGTCGTAATGGTTGTATTTATACTTCTTGACAAAGTCTGTGTTGTACTCATATTCACAAGCTCTTTCAGGTCTGCTTTTCTATAAAGTTTTCTATTTTCTCTTATTCTGTCATATACAATAATGGTGTCATTTACCGAATATCCCAGTATTGTAAGCATTGCCGCAATGAATGATTCATTAACAGGTATTCTGAAAACAGGATAAATTAAAAACATTATTAATATATCATGGAACAGTGCAACCAATGCCATTACAGCTGCTGAAAGTCCTGATATAATTCTGTATCTCCACCATACGTAAAAAATAATAGCTACTGAAGAAATAATAGCTGCAAGCAATCCATCTTTCAGCATTTCCTGCCCTATAAAAGGTTGAACGCTTTGAACCTGATTTTGCGCATCAGGCTTAACATTATACTTTTCCCGTAAAAGATTTATAACCTGGCTTATTTCATCATCAGAAAGAGCATCCTTGCTTGAAACCTTCAACATCAACATATCAATTGCTTCTTCTGCATTATCCGGATTAAAGGTCTTCATTTTCTGAGCAGTAACAGCTTTGTTCAATTCATTTCCAACAGTAACGGCAATTTCATCAGCGTCAAAAGTATCGTCAGGCATTTCAACCTTTAGAAGAGTTCCACCCTGAAACTGTATATCGAGTTCAAGTCCGTTTATAAACAGGAAAACTATTCCTAATAAAATCAATATTATAGATAAACCAAAGAAATACTTCCTCTTCCCTATAAAGTCAATCATTTTGACACCTCCTTAACTCTAAACAGCCAGGGCTTTTTAGCAAAGGACAAACCAGCTATTGCAGTAAGCATTGTTCTGGTAGCAGTAACGGCTGTGAAGAAACTGATTACGACACCCACTACAAGGGTTATTGCAAAGCCCTTAATCGGCCCTGTACCAAACCAGTAAAGAATTATACCGGTAAGTATAGTAGTCACATTTCCATCAACTATTGCAGCAAATGCCCTCTTAAAGCCTGAATCTATGGAAGCAGCCACTGTCTTGCCGCTCTTCATTTCCTCTCTTATTCTTTCGAATATAACAACATTAGCATCTACGCCCATACCTATTGACAGTATAATACCTGCTATACCAGGCAGGGTGAGAGTAATACCAAATACAGATATAAAGAATAATGTAGCAACTATAAGTCCAAAAAGTGCGATATTTGCAATAAGACCGGGGAGCCTGTAGTTTACGATCATAAACAGACAAATAAGTATGAACGCAACTATCCCGGCAGTTACGGTAACCCTTAATGCACCTTCACCCAGTAAAGGTGTGATAGAGTTTAAGTCCTTGGATACCATCCTGAAAGGCAGGGAGCCTGCATTTATAGTATCAGCAAGATCGCCGGCTTCTTTTGCCGTTCGCTGTCCCGTAATTATTGCTTCACCGTTGGGTATCTTTTCATTTACCGTAGGAGCAGTTATCAGTAAATCATCCATGTATATGGCAATCTTCTGTCCGACAAGCCTTTCAGTAGCCTCTGCGAATCTCTTTGCCCCTTCTTCGTTGAGCTTCAGTGTAACAACGATTTGACTTGTTTGAGGATTTTGTCCAACTTTAGCTTCTACGACGTGTTTTCCCTCTATAACGATACGTCCTGTTTGCTCGTAGTTTGGCGTACCATCCGCAAGAAAACCATTATATTTATCCTCATCCACTTCCTGAAAAGTGAGAAGGGCTGTCTTACCGATTTCTTCTATAGCTTTTTGCGGATTCAAATCCGTCTCTCCAGGTTTATATGGTATTTCCACTATTATGCGACCATTTTCAGGTTCTGTAGTTATATTTCTGTCAAATATACTTTTATTGTCGAGCCTTTTCTCAATGATTGATCTGGCTGAATTGAGCTGATCTGCTGTAGGCTTCTCTCCTTCAGGCAAATCAGGATAAAGATTGGCATAAACTCCGCCTCTGATATCAATTCCCAATCTGGTATCATAAACACTTGGAATAACTCCGGGTATTCCTGCGAAAGTCAAATAGGTTAAAACCCCGATTATGACAATAACCAGGAAAAATTTAACCCAATTTTTTGCTCTCATTTGTAAAATTCCCCCTTTTCTGCATGTCCGCATGAAGTTATTATATATCTCCGCAAATAAACAAGTCAATAGAAATTACCTTTAAATTGGTTGTTATATTTAGGTTTTTAAAGCAAATAGGAACCATTAATTACCAGGTGAAAGTTAAGCCCTAAATAATCCGCTGCCCTCCTGTTCATCGTCATCCTCGCAAGAAAAATTTCAAAATAGTCTATCACCGGACATATTCTTGTATCAATGTTTAATTCCAGTAGAGCAGTTTTTTTATTCTTATCAACAGTTATAACAGATTTCTCTACGGCATAGTTGACTCTGTCGTGTATGTCAAAGGTTGCAAAATCCCTGTTTTTTACTCTGCTTCGATGTACATCGGATTTATCTGCCAGAATTAAAGCTGCTGATATGCTGTTGACAGCGGTACCTGACCCTTCGTCGTGGTTTCCTATGGCAAGCATTATTTCTGCAGCTTCTCTTGGCTCCATACCCATTTTTGTAAGAATGTTATAGGCAAGTACAGCACCTGAATGAGCGTGATCAACCCTGTTGACGGCATTGCCTATATCATGAAGGTAACCTGCAATTTTTGCAAGTTCTACTTCTCTCTCAGGATATTCAAGAGCCTTCAGTATATTCCCTGCTGTTTCAGACACAAGTCCTACATGTCTGAACGAATGTTCAGTATAGCCCATGGCTTCCATCTGTCTTTCAGCTATTTCAAGAAATATTTTGACTTCTTCACTTTTCTTAACGTCCTCTATCGATATACTGCCCATTGTCATCCTCACAATCAGTCTTTTTGTTTTTACTCATAAGTGTTCTCAACAATTAAATTTTTTACTATTGCCTGTATTATTATTAACAGCTTAAGCAACATTCTTAATTTTTCAAATTACTTATTGTTTTCTTCGGCATTTTTATATTCACTTGCCAAATTAACGTATTCATCGGAATTAATTTTTATCTGATTGACCTCTTCGTCTGTCAATTGTCTTTTTACTCTTCCCGGACTTCCAAGCACTAGTGAACGGTCAGGAATTTCAGTTCGCGGTGTAATTACCGTACCGGCACCAACAAGGCAATATTTCCCAACCTTAGCGCCATCCAGAACTACGGCACCCATACCTATCAAAGTATTATCACCAATTTCACAACTGTGGAGTATAGCGCCATGTCCTACAGTTACATTATCACCTATTCTCAATTCTATATCTTCAACACAATGCAATATGCAGCAATCCTGAATGTTCGAATTATTCCCTATTACGATTTTCTCAACGTCACCTCTGATAACTGCATTATGCCATACACTGGAATTTTCTCCGATTTCAACATTTCCTATTACCGCACTTCCAGGTGCTATAAAGCATGTCCCATGAATTTTGGGCAAAAAATTTTTGTATTTTTGCATCATTTTTAAACCTCCTGCCTCAATTATTAGTTAACAACTGTTGTGTTTTTATCCACAGTGCACATTCCACTCTTTTCTTTTCAAGCTCACAGCCTACTTTATAAGGAATGTTTATATCTTTATTAAATTTATAGCCGTTAGCCGGACATCCTCCGCTGCAGTAAAATCTTGCCCAGCATTCACTGCATTCTTTCCTGCTATAAATATTAGAATTTGCAAAAGCGCTTACAATATCTTCATTTATTATTCCGTTATTAACATTACCTATTTTGAAATTTTCAATTCCAACAAACTGATGACACGGGTATAAGTCACCCTCAGGACTTACCGCCAGATATTCGTACCCCGAACCACAACCTGAAAGTCGCTTTGCAACACAAGGTCCCTGTTCAAGGTCAATCATGAAGTGGAAAAAGTTAAAACCTCTTCCTTCCCTTCTTCTTTTTACATATTCAAGGGCTAATTTTTCATATTCCCTGCAAACAGCGGCTACATCCTCCGGCCGTATACTCCATTCAGATTCCTCATCCAACACAACGGGCTCAACCGATATTTGTTTAAATCCCTCATCGGCCAGATGCAACACATCTTTTGAAAAATCGAGATTTGCACGGGTAAAAGTGCCTCTGGCATAATAGGCATCCTGATTTCTTGACTCAGCCATATCCTTTATCTTGGGCAAAATAGTCTTATATGTTCCAGATCCGTCCACACGGGTCCTCATATTGTCATTAACTTCAGGCCTTCCGTCAATGCTGAGCACTACATTGCTAATGTTTTCATTTATATACTTTTTATGCTCTTCATTGAGAATAAGGGCATTAGTTGTAATTGTAAATCTGAAATTCTTGCCGGACTCTTTTTCCCGCATCCTGGCATAACTGATTATTTCCTTTACAACATCAAAGTTCATTAACGGCTCGCCGCCGAAAAAATCAACTTCCAGGTTTCTTCTTTTGCCTGATGATTTTATAAGAAAATCAATAGCCTTTTTCCCCACATCGGCACTCATGAGAGTCCTCTCGCAACCGAAGTCCCCTGTAGAAGCAAAACAGTATTTACACCTCATATTGCAGTCATGTGCCACATGAAGGCATAAAGCTTTAACAACAGAATTCCTTTTCCAGCTGGGAATATAATCCCTGTATACATCCTCTGTAAAAAGCTGTCCTGATTTTACAAGTTCATCAATTTCTTCAATGGCTTCCTCAAGAATGGCTTTATCATATTTTTCTGAAAGAATTTCAATTATCTGCTCTTTTTTATGATCCTGGTATAAATCCAGAACATCATAGGCCGCATCATCAAAGACATGTACGGCGCCACTATTAACATCCACAACTATATTTGTGTCAAAAAGTCTATACTTATGAATCATTTCCTTTTTGTTCTCCTATTCCACTCCAAAGACATGGCATATATGCAGACATATACCATTGTCCAACTTTACTACATCACATGTAAGATCGTCAATAAGCACAGGACAATTACCGTGTTTGATCAGTATTCCTTTATTGCCTTGCAATAAAAAGGTGAAAAGAACGATCTTTTCACCCTTGCTTCGTTATAATAATAGTCCTGCATCTTATTTATAACAATCTTGATCTCAAATATTAGAAATATGTAATTAATTTAGTTGTTTTCACATTTCTGATTTGCTACAGTACATGAAGTTTTGCAGGCTGATTGACAGGATGTCTGACACTCGCCACAACCTTTTCTATCTATATCCTTATTTAAATTAGAACCGGAAATTGTTATTATGTGTTTCATATTTTATGCCTCCCAAGAAAATTTTCCATGAAGTATTATAGCACATGTGATATTGATTGAAAAGAATTATTTTGTTAATCCGAGACATTCATCTCTTATACTTTATTCTGTTGCGTGAACCCCTTTTTATATTTATACCCATTATTCCGCCTATGGCGCCGGTCAGCACTCCTATAGCCGCCATCGTCAATACATACCTGTCAATAGAAAAATCTCTGAAGATAATGCTGCTTAAAATGTAAAGCACAAACATATATACAAATCCTACCAGTCCCCCATGCAACCATCCCCTGCTCTTTGCATTTTTGGTTACCGTTAAACCGGCTATAAGAATACTCATTATTGTTGTAACCACTACTACAGGCGATATGTACTTATGGGGGAAATCAGTATTTGCAAGAATAAGCGCAAAAATGACAAATACCGGTATTGTTATGATATATGAAATCAGAATTGCCTTTCCGATTACCAGTAAATTAATTCTTTCACCCTGGGCCGGTTGGGTTTTATCCTGTCTGGACATAGTGTACCTCCTTAATAATCGAAACTTCTATTGACAAGCTTTGTTACCAAGCATACAACAGCTCATCTCAATATAAATCTATTAAGGTAGGTACAAAGTTAGAACAAAAAAAACGCCTGAAAACACAAGCGTTTTATTTTGTATAAACTTCAAGTTCTTTTAATTGCTTTGAATAATTGTTTTGAATAACATGATTAGTCAAGAATTAAGTAATAAACTATGCTTCTACAGGTTTAATTACTTCTTTGACCGCCCATTTTTTGAAAACCATCTGAGTTTTTTCAACACTGGTTTCTATTGTAATTTCGTCATCCTTAATATTTACTACCTTTCCCGCAACTCCGCCAATTGTTACAATTTCGTTGCCAACCTGTATGGAGTTGATCATTTCTCTTGTTTTCTTATCACGTCTCTTTTGCGGTAAGAAGATTATAAGGTACATTATTACTATAAAAAATACAAAATAAAGTATTGTACCTATCGTCATACCTGTACTTGAATTTCCTTCCATATAATTCCTCCTTATATAAAAATTTTTATGTATTTTTGCCGTTAACAAGTAGGTTTATTATCAGTGGAAACACTGAAACAACATAATAAATACTAGAATAATAATAACATTTACAATAATTTATGTGAAGTCTAAAAATGAATTTTATTAAACTTGTTGTGTCGGCATTTCGATAGCACAACAAATCAATTTAATTTATTTCACTTATACCCGAAAGAACTGAAAAACTCATCCCTGAAATCTCCAAGCCTGTCCTCCATTATAGCCTGCCTTACTTTTTTCATTAAATTAATCAGGAAATAAAGGTTATGCCATGTTGCAAGTCTCAAGCCAAGCAATTCATTAGCTTTAAACAAATGTCTTATATATGCTCTTGTGAAATTCCTGCACACATAACAATCACATTCAGGATCAAGGCTTGTAAAATCCCTGGCATAAGCTGCATCCCTTACAATTACTCTTCCTCTGCTGGTCATTACTGTACCGTTTCGGCCAATTCTTGTCGGAAGCACACAATCAAACATGTCAATTCCGCGTATTGCTCCCTCGACGAGATAATCGGGACTTCCTACACCCATTAAGTATCTTGGCTTATCTTCGGGCAATTCGGGTACCGTGCACTCAAGCATTTCATACATTATTTCAGCAGGTTCACCGACACTCAGACCTCCTATGGCATACCCGGGAAAATCTAAGCTTACAATATCACGGGCACTTTGCACCCTCAGGTCTTTGTATACGCTGCCCTGTACAATCCCAAAAAGCGCCTGCTTCTCCGTATTTTTATGTGCTTCCTTGCATCTTCTTGCCCACCTGGTAGTCCTTTCCATTGCTTTTTTCGCATACTCATAGTCACAAGGATACGGTACACATTCATCAAAAGCCATCATTATATCAGAGCCAAGATCGTTTTGTATTTCAACAGCTTTTTCCGGTGTAAACATATGCTTTGAACCGTTAATATGAGACCTGAACATTACACCTTCTTCTTTTATGTCGCGAAGGCTGCTCAGGCTGAACACCTGAAAGCCCCCACTGTCTGTCAGAATTGCTCTGTCCCAGTTTATAAACTTGTGAAGTCCTCCTGCCTCTCTGACTATGTTCTGTCCCGGGCGCATATAGAGATGGTAGGTATTTCCCAGAATAATATGAGCGTCAATTTCTTTTAACTCATCCGGAGACATACCTTTTACAGTTCCCTGTGTACCAACAGGCATAAAAACAGGAGTTTCAAAACTACCGTGTGGCGTATGAACTCTTCCGAGCCTTGCGCCCGTCTGCTTACATTTTTTTATCAATTCATATCTTACTGCGCTCAATAATATCTTCCTTTTTATATTTTTATATTATTTTTTATATCTTCATATTATTTTACTTGTTATGCCGGCATTTCGATAGCAGGAGTATTGTGCTTAAGAGCTAATAATAACCGGCTCTAAAGCATTCCACAATGCTATCTCATTACCTGGCACAATAAGTAAATTATATTAAAATGGGTAAATTAAATACTTAATATATAAACATTGCATCCCCGAAACTAAAAAACCTGTATTTCTCCTTAACTGCTGTATTATATGCATCAAGGATCATCTCTCTGCCTGCAAAAGCGCTAACGAGCATAATTAGAGTGGACTGGGGAAGATGAAAATTCGTAATCAACGCATCAACAGTCTTAAACCTGTATCCGGGATAGATAAATATATCTGTCCAGCCGCTTCCCGGCTTCAATATGCCATTTTCATCACTTACGGTTTCGAGTACCCTGCAGCTTGTAGTTCCTACTGCTATTACCCTTTTTGACGCAGCTTTTGTTCTATTAATAACCTCACATGTTTCTTCACTTATACTATAAAACTCTGAATGCATTGTGTGTTCAGTAACTTCTTCTGTCTTTACCGGTCTGAAAGTTCCGAGTCCTACGTGCAAAGTTACATACGCAAGATTAACACCTTTGGCTTTTATCTCGTCCAACAGCTCCTTTGTAAAGTGCAGTCCTGCAGTAGGAGCAGCTGCCGATCCCTTATGCCTTGAGTAAACGGTCTGGTATCTTTCCTTATCATTGAGTCTCTTGTTTATATAGGGAGGTAAAGGTATAATCCCCACCCTGTCAAGGACTTCATCAAAAATACCTTCATACTCAAACCTTACAATGCGGTTTCCCTCTTCAACAATATCAATGATTTCAGCTTTTAGCTCACCATTTCCGAAAACAAACCTTGTTCCTTTTTTTGCACGTCTTCCCGGCTTTAATATTACTTCCCATGTATCTTTGTCAATCTTTTTCAACAGTACAAATTCAATCTTCCCTCCGGTATCCTCACGCACTCCTAAGAGTCTGGCAGGAATAACCCTTGTATCATTTAAAACCAGACAGTCTCCTTCTTCAAGGTAATTAACAATATCTTTAAATATCTTATGTTCAATGCTTCCTTCAGACCTATCCAGCACCATAAGCCTCGACATACTTCTCTGCTCAATAGGTTCCTGAGCAATTAATTCTGCCGGAAGATAGTAATCAAAGTCGCTAACCTTCATATCAACACCAAGTTTCAATAAATATTGCCGTCATATTACAATTTTGTCCACGCAAAATAAAATAATACATCATTTTTCCCAATTTTACAACTATTCTACTTTAGTTCCTGTAAAATAGTGCATAAGTATTTCATCATATTTATAACCAGCCAGAGCCATTCCCTTTGCTCCTTCCTGGCTCATACCGACAGCGTGTCCCCACCCCTTGCCGGTAAAAATATATTTTGTAGGCACGGCAGAAACAGTGTAATTCTTTCCGCCTGAACCCTTGACCGTTACTTGTTTCTGATTTAAATTGACAGTTTTAATTCCATCTGCGGTCATAACTTTCACACTGCTTAAATTAACCTTCTTTTGTTCTGAATCCGATAGTGCTACCGTCACATCTGCATCAGTTGTTATTCTGTACCACTGGCTTCTCAAAAGGCTAAATCTATATCTGCAGGCTTCCCTGACAAAAGTACACTCGCCCTTTGTACCTTTTATTACAAGCTCAGTTACACGGCCTGCATCAGAAAGTTTGGTAATATTAATGCTTAATATATCACCCACATCCTTATTCAAGCCTATCAGGATTTGTTTTATTTCGTCGGAAGTATATACAGATTCCCAATTATAGTATCTTGACTTCCCTGATTCATATTTATCCTCAACGCTTTTTAAGTATGGAATGTCGCTGCCCCAAACGTTTTTTACATCCTCAGTCCTGCCGCCGCTGGAGCTAAAGTAAAATACCTGGGCAGGTTTTCCGTTATAAGTAACAATTTTCCCCTTTGTTTCATCAACAGCTCTGTTTGTACTTTCCGTCTCTCCTGCATAACCCTTGTATACCTGGCACGATGTTGTCGGGCATAGGTCAAATCCATATTTGCTGTGTTTTCCCAGATTATTCAGAGTGTATGTTCTTGCAGCAACAGCTTGTGCCTTCAGAGCCTCAATATGCGAATTTGCTTCTATTTCATATGGAACAACCCCATATATGTATTCTTCAAGAGGGAGCATATTTATAACGGTCATATCACTTCCCTCTATTCTCCTGACTTCCAGATAACCTCTATATGGTACACTGTCTAATTTAATAATATAAGGATTGTTTTCTTTCTTCGGCCTTATATGAAACAACCCTTTTTCACTGTCGAATACCAAAGCTACCTTATTATCGCTTCTTAACACCGTTATTCTGCTGGAAGACGGCTGAACAACAGTATAACTGCCATCGCCCAGTGTACCCTTGATAGTACTGTCAATATCTTTCTCTGCAGCATCCTGGTCGGTATAAAATCCGGTCCAAATCTGCCAGGAGTCTGCATAAACAGGATATGCATCTATACCCATTTCCCTGATTGTTTTAATTTGTGCCTCAAGAGATTTATAGTCTGTATAAGCATCACCTATTTTTACATGGTAGGGGCCAGTCTTCTCGCCCTCGGGAATGTTTTTCCCACCAGGGCTATATTCTGCAACTACATTATTATTTTTTACGAAATAACTGTCCTTTCTGACAATAACAGTATTAGAAGATGATTCTTCGATTAACGGACTGAATTTACCATCTATATAAATACCAAACTGCAAACCTTTATCCGCACTAACGTTAAAACTGTTAACAGCTTTAATGTTAGAATGCGCGTCATTGGAATACAGGCCGATTCTCACATACTCCGGAAGATTTGTGGCAGCCTCAGCTGACATTTCCCCTGCCAGATTCCAGGCCATAATCATAGCAATAATGACCACTAAAGTGCTTATCCTCAGTACTCTCTTCATTTTAAGCAACAACTCCTCTTTTGTAATTGTCTTTGCCAGCATTTTTCAATATAATATGACTGTTTTTTTATAATACATCTCATATTCGACAAAAAGCAATATCTTCCTTCACACTTCCTTAAATTTAACAATCTTGTAACAAGAACTTAAATATTCCTGCTGCTTATTTGCTAAACAAACAGGCAGTTTAAAAATTAGGCACCTTTAATTATATTAAGGTTACGCTAACATTCAAATCCCATATTCACATTAGCAATACATCAGCATTACAAATTACATTAGCATTAGGAATGCACAATGCGGAAGAGTTCCGATCTCAAGAGCTGATAAGCTCGTTACGGGGTAAATCAATTTGCTTGTGTTAAAGGAAACTTCCTTAGCTCTCCACAATGCTATCTCATCTTCTAACACAACAAGTTAATTTAGGGTATGAATAATTTAGAATATGGATATTATTATAGAATGATGAGTATAGATAATAATAGGATATATCAATAAAATCTGCTTTGGCTTAAAGTAATTGACAATACATCTATTGAATGTTATTATAAAATCAATATAGAGAGCGATAGAGGAGCGTTTTTCATCAGTAGGATCATTGAGGATTTGGGGTCTTATGACGTGGTCTGAAAGGGAAAAGCGCCGAAGGGTGTATTCTCCCAAAGAATCCATCCTGGTCGTATAGTGAATAACTATGCGACTGTCATCATTGTTTACATGGTGGAGAGCTATCGGTTCAATAAGCAAGCAAAACTATATTTATGTTTTCTCGCAAAGAACTGCTGGTACTCCTTGCCAGCTTTTTTATTATAAAAAAGACGCTTTCTATAAGTGCATTGTGATAAAAAATTTACGATCCGGTTTCTCATTGTAAATTCTTTATTACACTTAATATAGAATACTACTTACATTATAATGCATTGGAGGTATATCTATGAAAAAAGTAAACATTGCTATCGTTGGTGCAACAGGTATGGTTGGCAGAACATTTATCAAAGTATTGGAGGAAAGAAATCTTCCTATTGAAAACATTTATTTCTTTGCCTCCAGTAAATCAGCAGGTTCAAAAATAAGTTTTAAGGGTCAGGAATATACAGTAGAAGAGCTGACTGAAAGCTCTTTTGACAGAAAAATAGATATCGCATTATTTTCAGCAGGAGCTTCAACAAGCGAAAAATTTTCACCAATCGCAGCTTCCAAAGGATGTGTTGTAGTTGACAACAGCAGTGCATGGAGAATGGACCCAAAAGTTCCTCTTGTAGTTCCTGAAGTTAACCCTCAGGAAGTCAGGAAACATAACGGTATTATTGCAAATCCAAACTGCTCTACAATCCAGGCTGTTGTTGCAATTAAGCCGTTACATGATAAATACACTGTGAAGAGAATTGTATATTCTACTTACCAGGCAGTATCAGGCGCAGGAATGAAAGGTTACAAGGATCTTGAAGACGGTTTGAAGGGTGCTCCTCCTCAGAAATTTCCGCATCCAATAGCCGGCAATTGTCTCCCTCACATTGACTCATTCCTCCCTAACGGATATACGAAGGAAGAAGTCAAAATGATAAATGAAACAAGAAAAATACTTGGAGTACCTGATCTCAGAATAACTGCAACAACTGTAAGGGTTCCCGTATTTAACAGTCATAGTGAATCAATTAACCTGGAATTTGAAAAGCAGTTCGACCTTGATGAACTGAAAGAGACACTCAGAAATGCACCGGGTATAGTCGTTCAGGATGATCCTGAAAATAACGTATATCCAATGCCAATAAACGCTTCAGGTAGGGATGAGACTTTTGTCGGCCGCATAAGGCGTGATGAAAGTGTAGAAAGCGGAATTAATCTGTGGGTTGTAGCAGACAATATCAGAAAAGGTGCAGCCACAAATGCCGTCCAGATTGCAGAAGAATTAATTAAATGGTGGAATGAATAATAAAAAGAGAGGTGCTGTTTTCATGAGAAAACCTATATTTACAGGCTCAGGTGTAGCAATTGTAACACCTTTCAAAGATGACCGTGTAGACTATGAAAAACTTGAAGAGCTCATAGAATTTCAGATAAAAGAAGGTACTGACTGCATAGTAGTGTGTGGTACTACCGGCGAGGCATCTACCATGCCTGATGAAGAACATATTTCCGTAATAAAATTTACTGTAGAAAAAGTTAACAAAAGAGTTCCAGTAATTGCAGGTACCGGCAGCAATGATACAAGGCATGCAATTAAGCTAAGTAAGGAAGCCGAAGAAGTTGGTGCAGATGCTTTGCTGAGCGTCACCCCCTACTACAATAAAACTACGCAAAAGGGGTTGTATGAACATTTTAAGGCTATTGCAGAAAGCATAAGAATTCCTGTTGTACTTTATAATGTACCTTCAAGAACAAACCTAAACATTAATCCTGAAACTATGAAGGCCCTTTCAGAGATTGAAAATATTGTTGCTGTCAAGGAATGCAATCTCTCACAGGTCGGAGATGTTATCAACCTGTGTGGCAGTGATTTCACAGTGTATTCCGGTGAAGATGCAAATGTGCTTCCTCTCTTGGCTCTGGGAGGAAAAGGCGTTATTTCTGTAATGGCAAATATAATACCAAAAGATACTCATGATCTTGTGGCAAAATTTATGGATGGCGACATTGAAGGAAGCAGAAAGATACAGCTAAAGGCTTTAAATCTCATAAAAGCCCTGTTTATCGAAGTAAATCCGATACCAGTAAAGGCAGCTATGAATCTTATGGGTATGAACGTAGGCAAATGCCGGATGCCGCTGGTAGACATGAGCGAAAAAAATCTGGAGATACTAAAAAAGTCAATGCAGGATTACGGCTTAATCTAAAGTACATGCAACTGCCACTGCCCCACTTTCTTTGAGACTTACATTGCGGCCTTACGCAATTCACTTTTGAAAGCCGCAACGTGGCAGCTTATATTGATTCTTCCGTTGCGGTCTTTCGGGATTTATTCCCGAAAGCTGCAACGTGGCAATTAAACTGCACTGCTAAACCTCATCCTTGCTGTTGACGGGATGAAATTCATTTTTGTCCATGGCAGCACAGCAGTTATGTAGATATACAAAAGCAATATAATTTAAGATAGGGTGTGTTTTCAAATGATAAACATTCTTTTGAGCGGTTGTAATGGCAAAATGGGACGTGTTATTACACGCCTTGCCGAAAACAGCAGCGAATGCAGAATTACAGCAGGTTATGATATTTCAACTGCTGTTAAAAACAACTATCCGGTATTTACAAACATTGAAGAATGCAACGAAAAAATTGATGTAGTAATAGATTTTTCGAGCCCTGCAGCTTTCGAGAGCGTATTGAAATATTGTACTTCACGTAAGATTCCTCTTGTAATGGCAACAACAGGTTTGTCATCATCACAAAAGGACGCTCTTAAAAATGAATCAAGGAATATACCAATATTTTTCACAGCCAATATGTCCCTTGGGATAAATCTGTTAATTGATCTCGTCAAGAAAGCTGCAAAAACTCTAGAAGGCAATTTTGACATAGAAATTATTGAGAAACACCATAATCAGAAAGTAGACGCTCCAAGTGGAACTGCTCTTCAGATAGCAGACGCAATCAGCACCGTCCTGAATCAAAACCCGGAATATATTTACGACAGACACTCACGAAGGAAAAAAAGAAGTAAAAACGAGATAGGCTTACATGCTATTCGCGGAGGTACAATTGTTGGCGAGCACACCGTGCTGTTTGCCGGCAATGATGAAATTATTGAAATAAAACATACAGCTATGTCAAAAGACGTATTCGGAGAAGGTGCTCTAAAGGCTGCAGAATTTATATACACAAAAGAACCAGGGCTTTACAGCATGAGTGATCTCATTAACGGCAGTTGATTTTACAATATGGCAGTTATTTTTATAAGAAAATCTGGAGGTATCAAATATGATAAATAATCCAGTTACAAGGATTTCTGTTACTTACAATGTTGCTTTGATAACTGTTGACAATTTGCCTAACAACATGAAACTCATCTCAGATATATTTAACTCTATTGCGCAGCAAAACATAAATGTCGACATGATAAGTCAGGCACCACCTTACAGAGGTCACATAAATCTTTCATTCAGCCTCCCTTCCGATGATCTGATAAAAGCAATCAGTACACTGAATAGATTTAAAAAAGATATCCCTAATTTGAGGATTGAGGTGGATAACAATAACACAAAACTTTCAGTATATGGAGAAAACATGAAAGACTTACCTGGTGTTGCAGCAAAATTATTTACTATATTAGCAAGCAACAGTATTGAAGTAAAGCTTGTTACAACCTCAGAAGTTGACATTTCATATCTGATTTTTGAAAAGGACGTAGATAAAGCAATAAATGCAATAAAAAAGGAATACAATATTCAATAATTCAATATAATTCTATAATTTAACTTGTTGTGCTGGCATTTCGATAGCAGGAGTTCCGAGCTCAAGAGCTAATAAGCTCATTACGGGACAAATCAATTCGCTTGTGTTAAAGGAAACTTCCTTTAGCACGGGGAGTGCAGAGGGGATTCCAAAGCTATCCACAATGCTATCTCATTATCCGGCACAACAAGTTAATTTAATAAAATAGTTGAGCGGGCATTTTCAATGTACCCGCTCTTTTTCAAATTTTGATTATTGCGCTTCTTTCTGTATCCGTTCAGCAATTTTGATTACTTCCCTCTTCCTACCCGCTTATATCGCTTCCCTCTTCTTATTCAATTTCATTGCTTGCCTCTTCATGTACACTATCATTGTTTACCTCGTCCTGAACGATTTCATCGTTTTCCTCTTGCTGCTCGCTTTCAGTTTCTTCACCGCTGACGTTTTCATTGAACCTGTCTATCATGTATTTTTTTATTATCGGGTTTACATAGAAGTTGGTTATAAGTCCTATAAGGCTATAGGTAATTAATATAAGCAAAACTATTCCAATAAGATAATTCAGGAATGTTACAAATACAATTGCAAAACACAACAGAAGGATAAGAAAATTAGGTATCAGCTTGATAAAGGCAAATATAAGCGCATTCTTGTATATTTGTTTAACTGTAAGCTTAAAAGTAATAAGCATAGGATATATATACAGATGCATCATAATAAAAATAATAAACGCTAAAATAACCAGACCTGCTGCAAAAGACATGATGATGTTTCTGTCTATATTAAGCAGGTAAAATCGTATGGAAAAGCCTGCAAATATTAATACTACAAAATCAATCAATGATATTATGATACTTTGCTTAAAATTTTTCAATGCACTTTCTTTAAAATCCCACCAAAGAAATGCATGCTCCTCTCTTGAGTAATTTCTAAGAATATATGTAATACCCGCCTGTGCAGGGCCTACAGTTATCACCGGTATTGCTATAAAAAACGAGCCGAAGGCAAGTCTAACCACTAAATCTGCAAAAGGGTCATTTACGTTCTGTGGAATAAAAAACAAACTGGCAATAAACATTCCTATTATCGCAGGTATGTTAAACAATGCAAAAAGCAAATTAATTTTTATTAAATTCCAAAATTTACGTTGAAGTATACCAAAAAACACAACTATTCTTGGCTTTGGCGGCGCATCCTTGGGTATTCCAGGTCCTGGTTTGGTATAGTCAAAAAATCCAAAAAATCCTGCCATTAAAACATTCCTCTTTTCAGCATAATAATAAGCCATTTTAAAGTTATACAAGCCAGTAAATAATTATGACTTTATGTTTAATTCTATCAATCAATTTATAACTGTTCAATATATTTTTGTCCCAAAAATTTTATCATTTTTATGAATATAATGACGAAATTTAAGTGCATTAAAAGCTTCTTAAAATTTTGTATGTGTATTTCACAGCAAAATAATGGTTATACTGTAAATCAGGTGATAGAGAAATGAACGGAAGAACAAGAAAACGAAGCAAAAGTGAAAAACAAAGCAGCAGCCATAATAATACATATACCGGTTTATACGGAACAATACCAGAAACAATTGAAGCTGTTAAGGCCAGGCTTGACGAAATTTTTTCAGATTGCAATGATTTTATACAACGGGAAATTTCGTGTGGGAAAAACAGCTTGATTAGAATTCTGATAGCATATATAGACGGTTTTGTTGATAAGAGAGTATTGAACCAGGATGTGGTTCATCCGATTCTTGACTTTTTTTCAAATACAGAATTGCATGAAGGAAGCCACATATATGAGCAGCTTAAAGGCTGTGTAGTCATCAACAGCGACATTAAAGAAGCCAATAACATACAGCGGGCAGTACATGGCATTGTATCAGGGGAAGCCTTGCTTTTTATTGATGGAGAAGACAAAGCCCTGATAATTGGCGTTAAAGCTCCTCAAGGCCGGCAGGTTGAAGAACCTGATACGGAGACATCCATCAGGGGTTCAAGGGAAGGTTTTGTCGAAAACCTGGTCACGAATATGACTCTCATACGAAAGAGAATTAAAAACCCGAATCTCAAGTTGGAGATGATGCATCTTGGGAGACAGACAAAAACCGACGTCTGCATCTGTTATATCAAGGGGATTGCTAATGAGGAAATTGTCAGGGAAGTTCGGGAGCGGCTTAATAAAATCAAAACAGATTCCATACTTGATTCCGGTATTATCGAGCAGTACATTGCTGACAACCGTTTGTCCATATTCCCCACAGTAGGAAACACTGAAAAATGCGACAAGCTGGCTGCAAAGCTGTTGGAAGGACGTGTAGCCATATTCTGCGACGGCACACCCTATGTCCTTACAGTCCCTTATCTTTTTATAGAATCCATACAAGCTACTGATGATTACTACGATCATGCCTATTTTTCAAGCTTTATGCGCCTGCTGCGCTTTATTGCACTGTTTGTATCAGCCCTGCTACCGGGCATATATGTGGCACTGGTCTGCTTTCATCAAACAGTAATCCCCTTCAAGCTGATGATCACGCTTGCGGCTTCACGTCAGGGTATACCTTTCTCTCCTTTTACTGAAGCAGTATTGATGATTGTAGCCTTTGAGTTCCTGCGTGAGGCGGGCGTCCGTATGCCAAGGCCCATCGGCCAGGCATTGAGCATTGTAGGTGCAATTGTACTGGGTGAAGCGTCGGTGTCTGCAGGAATTGCCAGCAACCTGATGGTGATTATCATATCCATTACAGCCATTTGCAGCTTTGTTGTCCCGCCGCTTATTCGGGTAACAATGCTTCTTCGCTTTTTATTCCTGATTGCGGCCAATTTTTTGGGTTTTCTTGGAATGACCTTCTTAGCTGTGGCTGTTTTTATACACCTCTGCAGGCTTCGTTCTTTTGGGGTTCCATATATGGCGCCCTTTTCCCCACTAACAGTTTCCGATCTCAAGGATTCTATCTTGGTAGTACCTATCTGGGCTATGGTGACAAGACCCAGGTCTCTGCGGCAGGAAAATGCCCGAGGTACAAAAGGTACAAAACGCCAGGAGGTGACATTAAAAAAATGAGGTCAGGAAAGATAAAGAAAAGAACCGGTATAACACAAATTAGAACCAGCGTAATACAAATTGTTTTTTTGATCACTTTTCCGTTACTGTTAACAGGATGCTGGAATAATAGAGATCTGACTGAAATAAATCTTGTGGCAGGTCTGGGGCTGGATAGGACTGAAGACGGCAAAGTGCTTTTGACCGTTCAGGTGGTTGAACCTGCTGCAATTCAATCCTCATCTTCCGGAAATGAAAAAGCCGGGGGTAGGCAGTCAAAGCCTGTGTTTGTTGCGTCCTACGCAGGTGAAACAGTTTTCGACGCTGTAAGAGGCATGTTGTCTATTGCTGATAAAAGAATGTTTTTTAGCACTACCCAGGTTCTTATCCTCGGGGAAAAGCTTTCGCAAGATGGCATAGAAGAAGTAATGGATTTTTTCCTTAGGGACCAGGAAATGGATTATGAAATGATCATTCTTGTGGCAAAAGATGCGACACCTGAAGAAATCCTTAAAATAGAAACCGATATGGATTCCATACCTGCCATGTATATAAAAGGAACGGTAGAAAACACCATTTCACGGGGAACAGTAAAAAAAACCATGTTGATTGACTTGATTAAAGATTTAGGCAGCAGCGAAATACAACCTGCCATTGGCAAAATTTCAAAAGCCGGAGAAAAAGCAGTAATGACAGATGGCGTTGCCGTTATTAAGGACGGAAAGTTGGCGGGCTGGCTGGATCCACATGAAACGCGGGGGTATCTGTTTATTATAGATGAAATAAAAGGTGCTATCGTTAACATTCCTGTAGATAATGGCAAAATTGCGATAGAAATTATGAGGTCAAAGGGAAAAAATAATGTGGCGTTTGAAAACGGCGAGCCGGCCATGCTCAAAGTAAATGTAGAAGTTGAGGCGAATGTGGGAGCATTCGAAGGAAGAGGCAGTTTAGACTCGCCGGACAACTTAAAAAAACTGGAGATAGTTTTGGAAGAAGAAATAAAAAAAGAAACCATGATGGCACTGGAAAAGTGCCAAAAAGAGTTTTCCAGCGATATTTTCGGTTTCGGTGCGCATGTGCACAAATACCACCCGCAGTACTGGAAAAAAGCGAATAAAGACTGGAATAACATTTTCAGCAGGCTTCCTGCAGACGTTCAGGTAAAAGCAAAAATTGTGCGGACAGGTATTGTCAAAAGTCCAATAAAAAAGGATGAATAGCTTAATGATAATAGTTTTGGCGTTTTTTGCAATTATAATTTTTTATGACTTTCAAAGATTTATAAGAAAAAAAGAACCGGTAAGAGTATTTGCACTATATATTTTCTTTATGGCAATAAGCCTGACTATCAGCCTTCTCCTGTCTGCGGGCAAAAGTATTTCAAGCCCCGCCCAGTGGATAGAGGCAGTATTTAGAATGATTGGAGTTGTGAAGTAATGGAAAAGACACAAATATCAAGTATACAACTATCTCTGATTTTATCGGGGTTTCTCTTTGGAAGCACTGTAATAGTGGCTCCTGTACAAGAAGCGAAAAACGATGCATGGCTGGCCTTGATTATTGGAGGAATAGCTGGTACTTTGCTGATGGGGGTTTATGTAGCTATAGCATTGCTGAACCCATCAAAAACGTTGGTAGATATTTTAAAGGAAAAGTTCGGAAAAGTTATTGGTACTATTTTCGCAATACTATATATATGGTATTTCTTACATATTGCTTCCCTGGTGCTCAGGAATTTTGGCGAGTTTGTTTGCACTACTACTTTTCCGCAAACACCAATTATTGTGGTGATAGGTCTTTTTGCAGTCGTTTTGCTATATGCAGTCAACAGTGGAATAGAGGTATTAGGAAGATTAAGCGAGTTACTGATGCCTGTAGTACCTTTAGTAATTCTCATTACCGCTTTTTCCATCATAACTGTCCATGATTTCACAGCTTTCCTTCCTATCCTCGAAAATGGCATAGCCCCTGTGTTCAAAGCAGCCTTTGGTTATATCTCCTTTCCTTTTGGAGAAACAGTTGCATTTCTTATGCTTTTTCCACATTTAAACGATAAGAAAAATCTAAAAAAAATTGTGTTTATATCGTCAGTAGCTATAAACATAATAGGTATTATAATTTTTTTCAGAGATACATTTGTTCTTGGAAATAATTTGATAGAACGCGCTACTTTTATCCCACATTTGACGTCACTTCTTATACCTGGCCTTAATGTGGACCCACTTGTAGACATAAATCTGCTAATTGGCGGAGGAATAAAAGTTTCGGTTTGCATTTATGCAGCCGCAAGAGCTTTAAGCCAAATTGCCGGAATCAATGACTACAGGAAACTGACAGGAGCAATCTTAACTTTTTGTGTTGTGCTTTCAATATGGCTATATGAAAACATACTTGAAATGTTCAGTTGGGTTGGAAGGGTATGGTCTTACTATTCCCTCCCATTTCAGATTGTCATTCCCCTGCTGCTGCTTTTGCTATCTTTAAAGAAAGGTAAACCTTCTAATGCAAAGACAGAAAGTTTAAAACAGTAGGAAAGCATGATCCGGTACTATGGCTTTAGAGATGTTAACGGAATTGAAATAATACAATCAATTAAAAACACATTTCTTTTAAAAAAAGTATTGACACTTTTAATTTATGCTAGTATAATTAATAGCGTTGACCCGATTTGATGTTGAAACACCAGTAAATAAGCATGTTTGCAGCAGTTTCAACTATTAATGGGTTATGTCAACAGTGAATTAATAAAAGTAAATATTAATTAATATGTAATATGCGGTCGTGGCGGAACTGGCAGACGCGTACGTTTGAGGGGCGTATGGTGACACCGTATGGGTTCAAGTCCCATCGACCGCACCAAAAAGCTACTGAGAATTCAGTAGTTTTTATTTATTTAAAATAATTTTGTTTATTCAGCTGCTTGTGTAAGCTTAGCGTTATCTTACAGTCTTACCTGTTTTTTAACCGTTAATAAAAATTAACAAGCAAAATATAATTATTATTTATTTTGATTTAATGACATAATTAATTAAGGCATAATTAATTAAGATATAATTAAGACATAACTAAAAGCTTAAATAACATAAAGCAATCAATTTAAAACTATATTTATCATAAAGACATAATTTGCATAATAAAGATCATAATTAGTTTAAAGATTTTATTTGCTTAAAGACAATAATTAGCTTAAAGATATATTAACTGAAAAATATAATTAATTTGCAGAGGATTCCAGCGATGTATAAGAAAATATTATATAAAAAGGCATACAGAATACTTAATACTTCAACTCCATTGAATTATGACTGCGGTATTTTATGCAATAATAAGTGCTGCAGAGGCGATAGCGCTAAAGGAATGATTCTGTTCCCGGGAGAAGAAATTATGCACGAAAATAGCTCATTTTTAGTAATTGAAGAAAAGGATTTCTGCGACAATTCTAAAGTCCTTTTCGCCACTTGCAATGGAAAATGCGACAGAAATTTCAGGCCACTGTCCTGTAGAATCTTTCCGTTGGTTCCATATATAAATAAAGATGGTTTCCTACGAATAATAAATGACCCACGGGCAAGGTATATTTGCCCTCTGTTAGCTGGAATTGAGAAAATAAAAATAAGCCCTTTCTTTAAAAGAAACGTTCGTAGGATATTTCAACTATTATTACAGGACTGTGAGATCAGAGAATATCTGAGTAAGCTGTCAGGTGTCCTGGAAGAATATATGCGGTTTACAGGCAATGAAACATTATAGCAATTAATAAATACTTTCATCTGGAGCTAAATTAGGCTATTATATTATTGTCTGGATTTATTGGAGGCAAGATTATTAATCAAGATTACTATACTGTTGAATCTTATAAATTGGAGCTGAATGGATATGTTTTTTATTGGTGTTTTTGGTATTGATCAAAAAGAAAAACATGTTGGCACGTATAACAATGCTATATGTCCTGCTTGTGGTGCCATGACACGTTTTGAAATCTTTAAAACATATTCTTTTTTTCATATTTTCTTTATTCCCACTTTCAGGTGGAATACAAAATACTTCGTCAGATCAGCTTGCTGCAATTGTGTTTATGAACTTGACCCTGACATCGGCATGCAGTATGAAAGTGGTAAATCACCGGATATAAGAAAAGAGCATTTAAATATGATAAACGGCTATTGTCCGTACAAAATATGTGCAAACTGCAGAGCCAGGGTTGAATCTAAATACAGCTATTGCCCATATTGTGGAAGCAGACTGTAACCCTATTTGATCTGTAGCATCCTGGTTTAAGACTATAGATATCTTTTTTAAGCTATAGCATTCCGCTTATGCTATAGCATCCTGCTGAAAAGCTATAGATATCCTTCTGAAGCTATAGCAATCTTGCATATGCTATAGCATTCCTACTTAAGCTATAACATCTTGCTAATGCTTCTGATATAGTACTAAAAACAAAACCAGTGAGAAATCTAACGACCGCCCGCTGGAAAAATACATCGATATTTCATTCCACTTAAGCCCCACCCCAACTATTGACACAGAGCCAAAATAAGGAAATGAGGGCTATCTTCCCTCATCTCCTGTTTTAGTATTATTTACTTTTCTTTATTTATAAATCTATATAAAAGCAAGAATAACAAAGTTCAAAATAAAAAGCAGTGTAGATACAATTAAAATCGGATGAACAGTCTTTAATTCACGCTTGCATATTTTGACGATACAGTAGAAAATAAATCCTGTTGCTATACCATAAGAAATGCTGTAGCAAATTGCCATAAAAATTCCTGCAAAGAAAGCAGGTACTGCTTCCTCCAGATCATTCCACTTGATTTCAGCAAAGGATGACAACATCATTATTCCAACTATGATTAAAGCCGGAGCAGTTGCTTGAGCAGGAACTATACCTGCGACAGGAGCCAAGAAAATACAAGCAATGAATGCTAAAGCTGTAACAAGACTGGTTAAACCAGTACGTCCACCAGCACCAATTCCTGCTGCACTTTCAACATATGTTGTCGTATTTGAAGTGCCGAGCAAAGCACCAATAGAAGTTGCAATTGAATCAGCAAATAATGCTTTGTCCATCTTGGATTTAAAACCTGCACTCTCTTCCATAGCCTTTTCATCTTCTGCACTGAAAATGCCGCTCTTACGGCCTGTACCAATAAAAGTTCCAATTGTATCAAATGTATCGGAAAGACTGAATGCAAAAATAGTCATCAAAACAAGAGGTATCTTAGCAGGATCATTGAACAGTGAAAGCATCCCCTCTTTACCTAATGCAACACCTATAGTAGATCCTAATTCTTTAAAAGCGTCACCAATACCGGTTGTAGCGCTTAAAGAAGAAACATCAACAACACCCATAGGAATTCCTATTATTGTAGTTGCTATTATGCCTATTAAAATTGCTCCTCTTACTTTGAACAAGAGTAAAACAACAGTTATAACCAGACCGATTACAGCAAGCAGAACACCAGCAGTGTTAAAATCTACAAGAGCCGGTACCGCACTAGCGTCAGCGATAACTGTACCGCTATCTAAAAGAGTATATGTTCCAGGATCAGAAGTAAAGTTAATAAGACCAGCATTTTTTATACCAATATAAGCAATAAATATTCCAATACCACCGCCTATTGCATTTTGCAAACTTACAGGTATTGATTTAATTATGGACTTACGAAGTTTTGTTACAGTAATAATAACATTAATAATTCCACAAAGGAAAACCATTGCAAGTGCCTGTTGCCAGGTAAATCCTAATCCAAATACTACGGTATAGGTAAAGAAAGCATTTAAACCCATACCAGGAGCTTGTGCATAAGGTACATTGGCAAAAAGTGCCATTACAAGAGTACCAATTACTGAAGCAAAAATTGTTGCAAGGAATACCGCGCCCCAAGGTACACCTGTTTGCGACAACATTGCCGGATTAACAAAAATAATATAAGCCATTGCAAAGAATGTAGTTAATCCTGCTACAATTTCAGTTGACACAGTTGTGCCATTTTCCTTTAGCTTAAAAAAGTTCGCCATAAAGAGTTTACCCCCTTAAAATTTGTATAATTACATATAATTACAATGTTAATAACTAAAGACTATGAAATTAACAAGAGCCCGTATTTTTCTTTCATCCTTAGTTATTATAACCCCCATAAAACAAAAATAGACAAACAGATATTTAAAAAATCTATTTGTCTACCAGTCACCTGAGATACACTACCTTACGGTAAGAATTACATACGGTTATGCATCTTCAGTGTCTAAGCATGTCCAAATAAAAACCAACATACCCAGACCCCAACAAGTTTACGAATATGTATAAAAACATATTACGTCCACTCATAGTCAAACAATTTATGGTTGTCTGGTAGAAACCTTCGATCCATATTATCGAAGTTATATGAGCTTGCAACATTATTAAATTATTAAATTGTTGAATTAACGAAATAATAGTATCAGATGCAGCTGAGTTTGTCAATTGATAAATTTAATGTATTCAGTCTTAGTTATTATGTAAACTAACTTAGCATTTTAAACTGATTTAACTTGTCATACTTATCATTCCGATAAACAGGAATTCCGGGCTTAAGAGCTAATAATAACTGGATCTTTAGCTCTTCACTATGCTATTTCATTATCTGGCACAAAAAGTTAATTTAATGTATAATTAATAATCAAATATCTAAAATTTACTTTCAAGAAGAATTAAGGTGAAAAAAATGAGTCAAAGAATGAGCAATGATGAGTTAATGAACTTCTTCAAAAAAGACCGCTTTGCATACAATAACGGTATTAAGCTTATTAAGGTTGAGCCCGGATTTGCTGTAGCACAAATGACAGTAACGGAAAATCATTTAAATGCGGCAAATGTTGTTCAAGGCGGTGCAATTTTCACACTGGCTGATTTTGCTTTCGCTGCCGCTGCTAATTCAAATGGTCTCATTACCTTAGGGACAAATGTAAATATTTCATATTTTAAATCTCCAAAAGGAAGTATTTTAACGGCGAAAGCCTCAAGAATCTCATCAGGAAAAAGGCTCTGCTTTTACAATGTTGATGTTTTTGATGAGAATGAAGACATTGTCGCCAAATTCACTGCAACTGGCTATATTACTTCCGGCACAATTGAGCAATTGTGTGAGTGCACAACAGACAAAGACGCAGAACACAGACAGTAGGGACGGTTCTGGTGTCTGTGTCTATCTGAGTACTTAGACACCGGAACCGTCCCTTTGTCTACAAGGCACAGAACCGTCCCCTGTCTCCTCCTCTGTCTCCTCTTACGAATTTACAGCCATAACGCCTAAAAGAGCATTTTCATTTATAATATCCTGTATCTCATACACTGATATGGGGAAATGTGGAAATCCATAAGCGTATGCAGTCAGTTCATAAAGCTGGTAATAAATCACCAGTGCTTTATCAGCTATATAGTAATCCTGGTTTGGGCTTACACCTTTAAATCCGTCAAGTAGAGGGATATCTCTTTCATTAATCTGTTTTTCAATAATTTTTGACAGTACTTTTTGATAATCAGATCCGGGTTTGAATAACTCAAATAATTGATAATTCTTTCCTGTATTTATATCAAAATTAAGAGACTTTATAATAGTAAGTCCGTGAGCTGCATATTGTTGGTATGTATAATTGATTATAGAAAGGCTCAATACTCCGCGCTCATTTGTTTTTATCTCATAATAACCGGTTACACTTGTCGTCTGAGGGCTCTGATAATATCCCTGATCTATAATCAGCCTGTTTACCAGATTGTATATCTGCTGGTTCATCTTCAGCATTGCATTAGGATTTGTTCCTGCTGCAATAACCGGATAAAATATTTCAAGATTAGGCCTTACAATTTTTCTTGTTATTATTTGTACAGGAAGTTGAATATTGCTCATAATATATACCCCTTCTTATATAATATAAAGTTCGCTATATTATAAGCTATTCAACTTCACTCATAATTGTCATCGCATTTTTAAATTTTAAAGCTCTTTTAAAAAATCAAGTTTTGTGTAATCCTTTTCCAGCCGTTCTCTTAAATATCTTCGTGATATGTAAGCTAATTCTGACAGGACTTCCTCAGAAACACTGAAATTAAATAATTGATCCATTTTTGAATAAATTATATGGCAAAGTGCTTTTACTGTACCTGGTGCAATCCTCATTGCGTAAGGGTCGGTGGACAAGCAATCTTTTGATGAACATATAAGGCCACAGTTTTTAAAACTAAAAAAGGTCTTATCCAGCTCGTCCTTTCCGCATACCATACATCCCTTCACAAAGGGAGTATAGCCAAGTATTGCCATTAACCGTATTTCAAATATTTTTGCAAGCAATTCAGGTTTTCTGTCTGTCTTTGCAAGCATATAAAGAGTATTAAGAAGGAGTTGTAAAACTCGTGAAGAAGGCTGATTTTCCTGTATTACATCACTTATTATATCAATCATATGGGCGGAATATGTCAATTTGATTATATCGTTCCTGATTTCATAAAAAGGCTCAATTACCTCGCATGAGTTTATTGAAAACATATCCCTGCCCTTGAAAAGCATAAAATCGCTATAACATAACAACTGTGTTGATGCAACAAGCTTGCTTCTGGGCCTTCTTGCGCCCTTTGCATGCGCAAAAATTTTACCCTGACTTTTTGAGAAAATAGTTATTATCTTATCAGCCTCACCTGTATTTACCTCTTTTATTACAATTCCCTTAGTTCTCAAATAACTCATCTGAAATTAACCCCTGAAAAAATCTATAAATATGCTTATAGCACAGTAATCATGCGTTGCTTGGAGCCGCCTCTTCCTCAGCCTTTTTGGTCTCATCAAACACCTTTTTACTTTCCTCTATCTCCTTCAAGAAAATATATGATTCAATGCTTCCTGTCTGTTCAAAAGCTCTCCATGCAAAATCTCTCAGCATTTAATGCAATCCCCCTTCGATTATAGTGTAATTTAGTCTTCATATTTAGGTTTCTCTAAAAAATATTTTGTATACTTGAAAATTTATGTTTGTTTAAAGTTCTATACCTTGGACGGGAATAACATTAAATGCATACTCTTTCTGCTGATTTATAGTTTTGCTACTCACTATATCCTAAAATTCTCAGCATCTGATTGCTGTTTCTCCAGTCCGGTTTGACTTTAACCCACAATTGAAGAAAGACTCTTGAGCCAAGAATGTTTTCTATCTCCAGCCTTGCACTCATACCTATTTTCTTTAGCATTTTCCCCTGCTTGCCTATTATAATTCCTTTATGTGTTTCCTTTTCACAGTAAATATTAGCTTGAATGTCTATTAAATTCTTTTCCTCTCTCTCCTTGAAGGATATTACCTCCACACCAACTCCATGGGGTACCTCTTCGCTTAAAAAGTGCAGTATCTTTTCTCTTATAAGCTCTGCTACAAGTATTCTTTCTGTTTGGTCTGTCAGCATGTCTTCAGGAAAATATTTCGGGCCTTCAGGAAGAATTTTCTTTAATTCATTCATAATTAAATCCGTTCCTTCACCGGTTGCTGCCGAAATTGGAATTATTGATTCGAAATCAAGTTTATCTTTATATTCAGAAATAAGATATAACAGTTTCTCTTTTTCAACCAGGTCAATTTTGTTAATAAGAAGTATAATTGGAGTCCTGACTTCCTTCAGCTGTTGAATTATGTGCATGTCACCGGGACCGGGCTTTGTATCTGTAGCCTCGACAATATAGATAATAGCATCTACTTCATTCATGGTATCCGTCGCAACAGTAACCATGTATTCACCGAGCTTGTTTTTTGGTTTGTGTATACCCGGAGTGTCTATAAAAACTATCTGGCAATCCTCTTCAGTAATTATTGCCCTTATAGCGTTTCTTGTAGTCTGTGGTTTGTCAGATATTATTGAAATTTTTTCCCCTGTAAGCCTGTTTATCAAAGTTGATTTACCGACATTTGGTCTTCCTATCACTGCTGCAAATCCTGATTTAAATGCCACTTAAAGTCCACCTCCTGTATTTATTTCTGTAAATGCATGGGGTAAAAGCTCCTTCAAGGTATAAACCTCATGCTCTCCGTCTTTTCTACTGCATATTATTTTTGTGTCTGCATCGCCAAACTCTGCAATTACCTGCCTGCATATACCGCATGGGAACACAAAGTCATCACTGTCGCTTGCCACAGCAATAGCCTTGATACTTTTTTCACCTTCTGATACAGCTTTGAAAATAGCTGTTCTTTCAGCACAATTAGTCGCGCCGAAGGAAGCATTTTCTATATTGACACCTAAAAAAACTTTGCCGTCTCCTGTAAGCAACGCAGCACCTACCCTGAATCCTGAATATGGGGCATATGCTTTTTCTTTTATTTCCTGTGCTAATCTCACCAGTTCTTTATTGTTCACCTAACTTCCCCCTTAGAAAACAACAGATTGAGAATAACATTTTCTTAAAATATTGTACCTTAAAATGTATTTCCTCTTTTAAATATAGCATTCCTATCATATGCTCGAAAATACTTGAAATATAAGTAAAGTTGTAAGAAAGCCAATAACCGCACCCGCCAATAGTTCAATTATATTGTGAATCTTGCCTTCATACCTGCTCTGCATTAGGAGCAGAGATATTATCAAACACAAGAAAGTTACATCTGCATTCCTTACCCAAAGAGCAATTGCTGTTGTTATTGAAAAAGCAACAGCTGAATGTCCGCTTGGCATTCCACCGCTAAAAGGTGTTCCCTTTTTAAAAATATATTTTAAACCCAGAACAAGAATTACCGTTACTATCAGAGAAATTAGAGTTATATGCACAGGAGAGTTTTCAAGTCTGTTTATTACAAGGTCAAGGTCAGTACTGACCCTGTCAAAGAAAATAAAATATCCGACGACAAGTGATGCCAGTGCAGACATGAAAACAGCTCCTGCGGCAATATCCTTTGCTGCTTTGGCTTTTGGATGGTATTCTTCGGTTACAAGATCAACCAGTACCTCAATTGCAGTATTAAATAGTTCGCATATCAATACCAAAGCAACTGTAATACATACAACAACAAACTCAATCCTTGACAGATTGTAAAACAGACTTAAAATGAGTATACATATGGCAGAGGTTATATGAATTTTCATATTCCTTTCGGATTTTATTGCATAAAACACACCGTGTATGGCATTATTAAAGCTTTCGACAATAGTTTTGTTTTTTTTTATTCTGTCCCTGTCCGGTTTTTCCATGAGTTTCACCACAAAATAATCGAAAAAACTCTTATGCAAAATTATCTCTCTAATCCTGCTTTTGTCAATATCTTTTCCTGCTCAGCAAACATATTTTTTTCTTCTTCCTCCTCTTCGTGGTCAAAGCCCAAAAGATGCAACATGCCATGTGTTACAAGAAACGCAACTTCCCTTTCAAAGGAATGGCCATATTCTTGTGCTTGTTTTTTAGCTGTTTCAAGGGATATTATTATATCGCCAAGCATGGCATGTCCGTCTTCATCATAATCTCCCACTTCAGGATTAATTTGTCCTTCACAGCCCTCAATGATGGGAAAAGACAGCACATCGGTCGGTGAATTTATATTTCTGTATTCATTGTTGATTTCTTGAATTTTAGCATCATCAACAAGTGTTATATCAACTTTGCAGGCAATTTTTACATTCTCAGTATCAAGTACGAGCTCCGAGACATTTTTTATTATTTTTTCTATATTTTCATCCAGTTTAACTTTGTCCTGCAGGTTCTCTATTGAAATTTTCACTGGTGGTTCTCCTTTCATCAGATGCATTCTCTTGCACATCATCATATATTATTTCATAGTTCGCCTTATTATTAACCATTGGTTTTATTTCCGGATACTCTTCTCTTTCATGGAAGAAACCGCTGAACACTCGCATAAAGCTCTTAGCTATAATGTCAAGGTCTTTCAGTGTCAGGCTGCATAAATCAAGCTGTCCGTCATCCAGCTTATCCTTAATAATCTTTCTTATCAATCCTTCAATTTTACCTTCAGTCTTGTCTGACATTGATCTGACAGCTGCTTCCACTGAATCCGCAAGCATTACTACAGCGGCTTCCTTCGTGGTAGGCGTAGGTCCTGTATATCTAAAGTCCTCCTGCTTAACAGTATCAGACTTGTCCAATTTCTTGGCTTTATGATAGAAAAATGCAACAAGAGTATTTCCGTGATGCTGCGCTATAATATCGATTATAGCCTGGGGCAGCTTGTAATCTCTGGCCAGCTCTATACCATCATGTGTATGCGATGTTATAACAAGAGTGCTGAGACTTGGTGTCATTCTATCATGAGGATTGTCGGATAACTGGTTTTCAACAAAAAAGTTAGGCCTTTTCAACTTGCCAATGTCATGGTAATATGCTCCAACCCTGGCTAAAAGCGCGTTTCCTTCAACTGCCTCCGTTGCGACTTCAGCAAGATTTCCCACCATAAGGCTATGATGATAGGTACCCGGTGCCTCCAAAAGAAGTTTTTTCATAAGCGGCTGATTGGGATTTGCCAATTCCAGCAGTTTTAATGGTGTAATTATATTAAATGTAGTCTCCATAAACGGCAATATTCCAATTGTAAATATTCCGCTTACAATGCCGTTTATCGTTACAATCAGGCAATTTTCAGCTACATCTCTTACACCGCTTTTGTTTATTGCCCCCATACATACCGCTATTATAATGTTTATACCTGCTACAGCTAAACCGGCAGCCGAAAGCTTGCTCCTCTGATTTGCTCTTGATACCATAAATGCGGACAATGTACCGCTGATTACCGCCATGTAAATAAACCCTGTTTCACCTTTCGTCAAAAAGGATATTGCAATGGTCAGTACAAAGTTAACCACAATTGCAAGTTTCAAATCGAGAAGTATCGATATAAGCATAGGTGCAATAAATATTGGTATCAGAAAAGAAGAATATACGTTGGCCACTCTGGCAAGCAATATGGTAAGCAACATAATAACAGCTAAAAGTATTATGTCGTTTCGGTTACTTAGGATCTTTTTACAAAAATTATTCATATAAAGTACAATCAGCAAAACCAACAGCAAAAGCATAGCCAGTATTCCTGCTGCAAATGAATAATCAAATCTGCCTGTTTCCAGCAGGTTCAAATCTTCCAAAATCTGAAGCTTATCTTCCGTAACTATGTCACCGTAACTTATAATTCTTGAATCCTTTGGTATAATAACTTTGTTCTTCAAAGCATTCTTATATGCCTCTTCCTGACGCTGCTTAGTTAGTTCATAATCAACTTCGCGGTTTGGTTTTAACATAACTTTTAAAATAGCACTTCCAAAATCCTTTAACTCTTTATTCAGGTCCGTTTCCTGAATCTTACCCTGCGCATCATTGATTACTGAGGCCAGATTCTCCTTTGTTATATCTTTCATCATTGCACTTTTGATAATTTCATTCAGGTTGTTTTTCAATTGCTCTAGTTGTTCATCACCTGCATCAACTATAAGATATTTTAGTTGCTCATCATATAATGAAATGTTGTATTTTTCAGCCTCCAGGCGTAGCTTTTCAATGGCTTTTACCTGTTCAGCTTCCAGCAATTCAATGTAATTCCAATCTTTTTTCGTTATGTTCTGTTCCTGAAGACTCTTACTTATACCGTCTCTTATCTCAACAATTTTCGAAAGGAAATTGCTTGCAGAGTATAGAACATCCATTGGCACATTATCAAGATTCTTCATAACAGGGGTTACATTATCGGCTGCTTCCCGGGCATTCTCCTCAGTTTTTATTGTATTTTCAATATCTCTTGGTGCCACTATATCATATGGAGACTTGTCCCATAGTTTCAGGTCATACTTTTTGGGAGCAGCACCGCTTTGAATAATACCAAAGGCTAATATAATAAAAATAATACCTACAAGCAGGCTCTGAAAAGTTTTACTTCTAAAAAAGAACCACTTGCTTTTGCCTTCCTTTTTTTTGCTACGAGACACCATTTCTCCCCCCTAATGGTTTCTTACTTGTGCTTTTTCTGAATGTCGTATTTTTCATATGCTTTAATTATTTTCTGTACCAACTCGTGCCTTACAACATCCCTTTCACTGAGATATACAAATTCAATCCCCTTTATATCCTTCAGAATATTCATTACTTCCTTTAGTCCGGATTTCTTATCTCCCGGCAAATCTATCTGCGTTATATCTCCGGTGATAACGGCTTTTGAGCCAAATCCTATTCGTGTGAGAAACATTTTCATTTGCTCGGGTGTAGTATTCTGAGCTTCATCAAGAATAATAAACGAATTATCCAAAGTCCTGCCTCTCATGTACGCAAGGGGGGCTACTTCTATCATTCCCTTTTCAAGATACTTGAGATATGACTCTGCTCCCATCAATTCGTACAATGCATCATAGAGCGGCCTCAAATATGGATCCACCTTATTTTGAAGGTCACCAGGTAAAAAACCCAGCTTTTCTCCTGCCTCCACAGCTGGGCGTGTCAAAACGATTCTGTCTACTTCCTTGCTTTTGAATGATTTCACAGCAAGAGCAACAGCAAGAAATGTCTTACCTGTTCCTGCAGGCCCTATACCAAAAGTTATAACATTTTTACTTATAGCATCTACATACCTGCACTGCCCGTGAGTTTTTGACTTTACAGGCTTCCCCCTGGCAGTAAGGCATATATAATCCTCCAGATAATCCTTTACCAAACCAAGTTGCTCTTCATTTGCCAGTTCGACAAGGTAATTTACATTCTGCTTTGTAATTATATCCCCACCTGATGCTATCTCCAAAAGTTTTTTTATTACTGCGCTTGCTTTCTCTACACTGTCCTCGCAACCACTAACCCTGATGTCATTGTCTCTGGAAATAACTTTTACATCAAATGCGTCTTCAATTATTCTTATATTTTCATCATAGCTTCCAAATAAGTTCATTGCCTGTTCAATTTTTTCAAATTGCACTGTTTTTTCTACTTGTCCTTCCAATTATTCCCCTCCAATTTTCTCTTCAATTCCAATTTCCTCAAGGCACTCTATAGTCACATGTGCTGTCACATTGCCGTTTTCATCTTCTTTAAACTTTGCAATAGGTTTTACTATCTTGGCGCCATCAGGAACTTTTTCCAATGCTTTTTGGTAAGCAGTATCTGCTGCAAGTTGTTTTGCCTCATCAAGGCTAAGCTCCTTTACGACCTCAGTGGTCTCATAAAACCTTTCAGTCACTATAGCGAATGGTAAAACCAGATCTCCTCCAAGGGAGACTCTTTTTTCAGTTTCTATTTTATCATATTTGTCAAATTCTATTTTCTTCGGAAAAAGCTTTATTCTTTTTGTAAATAATTCAATTGACGTATGCTCCAATTCATTTCCTGTCCTTTTTTTCTCTGTAATCTTTGTCTTCACTTCACAGCTTTCCTCATACCATGTCCGTGCCTCTACCGAAGCAATGGCATGAACAATTCTTTTTCTTTCTTCCTCACCTTTTATCGGTATACTGCCCGAAACCAGCATTTGTCCTTTAATTACCGTGTCCCCGGGCTTAACCATTGCATACCCTTCCTTCACTACAACAGAATTAACAACACCATCCCTTCTGGCAACAATATTGCAAGGTTGATCCATAGGCACCAATTCAGGCGGCAAAACCCTTTCCGCTATCTGAACCTTTGCCTTAGTACCCTTTATGGTAATACTTATCCATCTGAGTTCGTCTATAGCTAACATCATCGAGTTAGCAACCCTGTCGGTATCTATATTATATTTTAGTTTGCCTGCCTTCACACCATTTTCAGCAAGTTTCTTCTCAATTACACCTGTTTCTATACTTTCATTACCAGTTATTTCAACTGACCATATAAAAGATGTCAATACATAAAGCAAAAATACAAAAAGAACTGCACCTGCAACAAATGCCTTCCTACGTTTGTACCTGCTGAATATAAAAGGCAACCCCTTCTTCTGCACAATTCTTACACTGCAGTTTGTCTTTCTGGCTATAGGCCTCAGCATTTTAAACCCGTTAATGCTTATCTTAAGGGTCATTGCTCCGCTTCCGCGCATCTTTATATCCCACAGGAGTATTTGCCTGCGTGTGCATATATTTATAAACTTTTCAAGGAAATAACCTTTAACTATAATAATAACATATCCTCGTATATAATTCCATAATCTCAGAATTAACATAGTATTCCCCTATCTTAAAAATTCCAGTGCAATTATGTCCCCAATTACCATAATATCTTCCGAAGTTATTTCCCTTATGGTTAACTTGCTGCCGGTTATCTTTATAATACCTATTGCGGTATTTATTCTAACACGGCTTTCTTCATACTCTACTATTCCTTTATAGTTCTCTATTATAATGTCCCTGTTACCCATTATTGTAAGTTTTGGAACATTGAGTACTATCTCCTTAGGAAGCTCAAGCACTTCTGTTATTTTTTCCTTAAGGTTCACTTCTTTTTTTTCTTTTTTACTTTTTCTTTGCTTTTTTCTTCCCATGGACAGGATTCTCCTTAATATTTGCCTTCATTTATTACTAAATTTATGCCGGGAAAAAACCATTAATTACTTATAATGTCGTTAATGTCCCCAAAGGTATATCCCATTTCCCTTGCACCTTTAATTATCATATCCAGTGCATCAGCATTGTCTTTCGAGACGGCATGGAGAAGTAGAATTGCTCCGTTATGAAGATTTCTCATCACCATTTGATATGCATAATCAGCTCCACGGATTTTATCCCTGTACCAGTCATCATAGGCAAAGCTCCAGAACAAATTACAGTACCCGAGCTTTTGTGAAATTGCAAGTGTTCTTTCACTATATTCTCCCTTAGGAGGGCGTAAGAATTTCATCTCCTTGCCAAATTTCTCCTTAAAAGCCCGTTCCAGTCCCAATATTTCCTCCTCAAGCTGTTCATCACTTATTTCAGGCAGGCTGGGATGATGTATGGTATGATTTCCGACAGTATGTCCTTCTTCCACCATCCTTCTGACCAGATCCTGATGTTCCTTTAAATACGGACCTGTGATGAAAAATACTGCCTTTACATTATTATCTCTAAGCACATCAAGTATTTTGGCTGTATATCCGTTTTCATAACCTTCATCAAATGTAAGGTAAATCACCTTTTTGGATGTATCTCCGATATAAATACCCCCATACTTTGAGAGCAGTTCAGGCGCTCCCGGATCCGCATCGGGGGGCTGATTTCCAGTTTTTCTCCTAATGCCCCATCTCATCAGCTTATTGCTGTACACACCTTTCGCATCTGCCGGAGTGTCTGACATATCATCTTCTGTGCTGATACTGGCAGTTACGCCTTCCGTCAAAATCCCACTAACTTCAATACTCAGATCCAGATCGTCAAAATACGAAGCATACACACCACCAAGGTCACTAAGTAATGACAGATCTTCTTTTTTCGAACAGCCGCTGCACAAAACAGACATAATAAATATAATTTCTGCAAAAAGCAATGTTATTGCCTTCTTCTTCATATTTATCCCCCTTTCCAATCATCCACAGAAGGCATAGTGAAAAAGGCCTTAATTCCATATACTTTTGAAATTAAGACCTATAATCTTCTGTATGAATAGCCCATATATATTCATATTATTGGAAAGAGGAAAAAATAACAGAAAACGAATGTTTTATATTATTTTACCGGCGTAAGCATGTCATACTTGAGTACAGAACCATCATCTCTGACTTTTGGTATAATGATATTGTCATGCTGCTTTATTGATATTTTTAGTCCGAATTTTTCGAGCTTTTCAACAACTCCGCCAATCATTGTAAGAGAGCGTTCAATCTTTTCAGGATCAGATATTGCCTTAATGACAAAAGGAGGTTTCATTCTTACTCCATTTATAACAATATATGTCCCATCCTCATAATTGCCTACCTGTCTTACTTCCGTTGTTGCAACAACCCTTTCTTCGTTAACCGAGATAGCCTGTGCCCCAATGGCTCTTAATTCATTAATTATGTCGAGAATATCGCCTTCCTCAACATCTGTCAATTCGCCATTGTCCAGCGTAACGATAACTCCCTTTCCTTTTACATCTACAAGTCCAGCAAATATCCTTGCAATCTCAAGTTGTTTCTTCAGGTTTTCAAAAGATTCGGTGTCTCCTGCTCTTACGCTTTCATATTTTCTGTTCTCTTCCTGAAGCTCCTGTAACCTTGCCCTCATATCAAGATTTGTATTCTGGAGCTCAATGAGTTGTTCCATAAGCTCCTCAGTTCTCTTGCTTTGAAAACTGGCAATGTTTTGATTGTAATTTATACTTTTATACTGCCATGCTATCATAATACCCAGTATTATACACACCAATGTCAAAGCTATATTTCTACTTTTTCTCATTTCCAGCTACCTCCAGCCCTGTAATATAATTCTCAGGCTTACCTTTAAACTTTGGTACCACAATCTCATCAGATTTCTTAATTTCCACTTTTATACCATATTCTTTTAACAATATAATTCGTTCACTGTTTATCAGGCTGTCATAAAGCACATCAGGATCTCCAATGGCACTAATAATATAAGGAACAGAATACCTGTTCTGGTTTACAAGAATTGTTGGTCCTGCACAAACCTGTTCACTAACGGGAGTCAGTCTCTCTCCGTTTATTGATAGAGCTTGTGCCCCGGCTTTCTTTAAATCATTTAGTATAATCTTGACATCCTGATCGTGAACCAGAAGCCAGGATTTTTCCTCTATCTCTCTATACTTTGCATCATCCAGCTGTATTATGACACCCTTTCCTTTTACATCGGTAAGACCAGCTTTTAACATCACTTCATCCCATTCTCTCTGGAGTTCGTTATCATTCTGGTCTTTAATATAGTCTCTTATCAGATTTTCATTTCTGCTAAGATAATCATCAATTTCTTTCCTCAGTTCCTCACCTATTTCAGCTGCCTTATTTATGCTTTCGGTGAGAGCCTGAATATCATGATAACCACTGGCCTTTTCCTTGTTCGCAAACACAGTGCTTCTGAATTGAACAGCAACAAGAATGCCAAGTATTATAAATGCCAGCAATAAAATAAACTTCCTGTCCGAATTTCCCATATAACCCTCTTCTGATATTTTTTATTTTATATATCATTATTTGGCATATATCTATATTAGCATAATAAAAACTTCACAAAGAAAGTAAATTGAAATATATTTGCAATTAATTAACTTTCTCCCCAAATTAATATTTTACACTATATATTTTTTCCTGCTAAAGCTTATATATATTAAACCGAAAAAACTATGATATATAAGCATGTTTTCTTATACCCTATTCTAATTATAATGCTTTAATATTTCAAGTTAAAATAAACTGGGAAATATATTAATATAAATCGTCTTTGTATCGCATGTGAATTATCCTTATGTTACGCGCGGTCTTGTGAAATTCATACACAAATGCCGCAATATTACAGCTGATAAGCCCAATGCAATTGTATCTTCAGTTTAGGATATACTAAATTCATGCTATGTTAATACTATGTTAAAACCTAAATTAACTTGTTGTGCCAGATAATGAGACAGCATTGTGGAAAGCTTTAGAGCTGGTTAGAGAAGTGGAGAATAAGGCAAACCACCTGAGAGAAGCTAATTGAATTGCCCCGTAACGAGCTTATTAGCTCTTGAGCAAGCAACTCCTGCTGTCGAAATGCCAGCACAATAAGTTAAATTAATTATTTTTGAGGTGATAAGAATGATTAATTGCAAACAAATAAATTGCAAACTCATGGAAACTCTTAATTTCAGGGAAAACCCCATTACTTTGGAGCACATTCTCGGCAACTCCAAAGCGGACAGCGGTGGTCGAAGGGATGTGGATTTTTTAAAGTATCTCATAGACAACAATGTTCTTTTACTAAGGGAAGCAGTTCTGAAGCGAAAGAAAATTGGCCTTCCCGAAGTATATTATCTTGACAAGTATAAAAAAGCCAACTTTGAAAGCAGCAGGCACTTTTTATGCAGGTCAATGTTGCAGGAGGAACTCGAAAATCTGGGAATTGAAACTACGCCTTTTATAGACGTGGGAGACATGAATATTCTTCA